>JADMIO011678468.1_pt1 | contig 64523 bp, 52 predicted proteins | sample 8958161 | NCBI WGS metagenome assembly JADMIO01 (sample SAMN16585339, study PRJNA669376) | soil metagenome | isolation source: Crop rotation soil | place: USA: Cullars Rotation, Alabama | collected 2011 | reverse complement strand
TATGGTGAAAGTTGGAACCTCTTACGTGCCGATCAGATTAAAACGAAAGGCCCAGTCTTTCGACTGAGCCTTTCGTTTTATTTGACCATGTTGGTATGATTTAAATTAATACGACTCACTATAGGGTCAGTGCGGCCGCGACTTCAAGTCACGTGAATTCCAAGCTTCGGATCCCACTGTGCTGGAAAGATGCCGTTGTTGATATCGACGGATGCGCCGCCGGAGAGGGAGACGGCGTTTCCGGTGTGGCCGCCGGTGACGATGGCGGCGGAGCCGGTGAGGTTGCCGTTCATGGCAGCGCCGCCGGAGCCGGTGTTGTTGACGGTGGTGCTGGCGACGGAATCGAAGGTGTAGGCGGCGACGGGGGCGAGGGCGTCGAGGCGGAGGATGCCGGCGTTGATGTTGGTGTCGCCGGTGTAGGTGGCGGGGGTGGCGAGGGTGAGGGGGTAGGGGCCGGATTTGTTGAGGGAGCCGGAGCCGGAAAGGGCGGCGGTGTTGAGTTGCATGGGACCGCGGGCGGCGTCGAAGGTGGGGCTGCCTGAGAGGGTGACGGAGCCGGCGAGCTGGAAGGTGTCTTGGGGGTTTTGGTCGTGGCGGAGGGTGCCGCTGACGGTGAGGTTTTTGATAGTGATGACGCCGGTGGTTCCCCAACTGTTGTAGAGCAGTGCGCCGCCGGCGTTGACGGTGAGGGATTTGCCGGCAAAGTTCCAGCTTGGGTAGCCGGTGGGTGTGCGGAGGGAGAAATTGCCGGTGGAGTAGTCGGCGTTGGGGTGGGCGAAGGCGTTGTCGGACCATTTGGAGGAGTAATTGAAGCCGGATTCGCCGACGGCATCGGAGTTGGTGAGGGAGACGGCGGTGGCGGCGTAGGAGGAGGGCGGAGAGGCGACCCCGATGCCGAAATCCTGACGGAGGGCGTAGACCATGGCGACGTGGCGGAGATCGTTGACGGGAGAGGATTCGTTGTCGTAGTTTTCGCCGTAGGGCCAGTAATGCTGGGAGTCGCCGTTGAGGATGGCACCGACGCCTTCGAATTGCTGGATGAGGGAGTTGGCGTTTAAGCCGGACCAGTTGGCGGAGTAAGTTCCGGTGCCGAGCCAGTGGGAGGATTCGTGAAGGAGGACGCGGACGTTTGGGAAAGTGCCGCCATCTCCGATGGAGCCATTGTAGCTAGCCTGTGCGGTGGGGATTCCGGCGTTGTAGTAGACGTAGATGGAGCCGGAGTTGTTGAGGGTGAAGTCGCCGTAGGCGTTGTACATGTTGACGGTGGTTTGCATGTTGGCGACGGCGGCGTCGTACCAGCCGGCGGGCCAGGGGCTGCCGGGATCGACGAAGAAAGTGAGGGCGGCGTGGGCGTTGCGGGGCGCGGTTGCGGCGGCGACCGCCAGGAAGATGAGGGGGGCGACACGGCGTCGAGTCATGTGATTCACGTGGGCTCCGGAGGGGGTGTCGGCTGTGTGTCGATTGGCAGATTAGCACAGAGGGGAGGCGAAAAGAAAGTATTTCGGCGTTCGTTAGCGTGGCGGCGACGATTGCCGGTGGGCTTTGGGGATGACGCGGGCGGAGGGTATGATAATCGCGGTTGTTATTGGCGTGGAAGGTGGATATGCAGGACTGGAGACGAGCTCGTTGCCGGCGCGCAGGGCGGCTGCTGGAGCAGTTGGAGTCGCGTGTGCTTCTGGCGGCGGTTCCGGTGGTGAATCTGACCGCGCCGAAGGCGATTGCCACGGAGCTCAATGGGGATACGACGGGGGCTGGGAAGTTTGTATTGACGCGGAGCGGGCGGACGACTTCGCCGCTGACGGTGTTTTATGCGATCGATGGGGCGTCGACGGCGGTGAATGGGGAGGATTACGACGTGGACGCGCCATTGACGGGGACGGCGACGTTTGATGCGGGGGTTTCGAAGATTGTGCTGCCGATCCATGCGGTGGATACGGGCCTGGCGGATGGGCCCAAGACGGTGATTCTTTCGCTTTCGGCCGGCGGGACTGAGTCGACGTACACATTGGGACGGCATCGGCGGGCGAAGGTGACGATTGTGGATCATGCGCCGACGGTGAGTGTTGTGGCGAGCAAGGCGAAGGCGTCGGAGATTAATGGGCAGACCAGCGGGCGCGGGGTGTTCACGTTCAAGCGGAGCGGGCCGACGACAGCGCCGTTGACGGTGCAATTTGATGTGTCGGGCACGGCGAGCGAGGGGGACGATTTTACGGAGCTTGAGTCGCATTCGATCATCATTCCGGCGGGGCACGCCAGCGCGATGCTGATGATCAATCCGATCGATGACATAGTCACGGAGGGAAAGGAAAAGGTGATCGTGACGATCGCGGCGGATGGGACGCCGGGGACGTATCACTTCAACGGCAAGGCGGCGGCGGTGGTGATTGCGGACGACACGCGGCCGATATTTTTTGGCACGATTGCGCCGCTGACGGGGGCGGTGAAGAACGAGGCGTTTTCCATTTCGTATCAGGATCTGCTGGATGCGACGCATGCTGTGACGCACAACGGCGATCCGATTGCATTCAAGGTGGCGGCGGTTAAGTCGGGAACGCTTCTGGAAAATGGAAGCGCCCTGAATTTGCGGCACAACTCGATTATTGATGGGGATACTCTCAGTTGGACGAGCGGCGCAACGGGATCAGTGACCGCTTTCACGCTGGTGGCAACCGACGGCACACACAACACCCAGGCGGCAACGATTTCGATCGTGGTTCACGCGGCGGTGGCTGACCACCCGGCGGAACTTCAGGTGATGACCGCGGCGCTGGATCAGCCGCAGATCAATGCGATCGTGTATGTCGGGAACAACAATTTGCCGCAGGTGGGGACCACGTCCACGTTTGATCTGGTTACGCTGGAAGAGACGACGGTAAATACGTTTAATGTGCCGGCGTATTTGGATACGGGGGCGAGCGGGATCCTGATTTCGAATCCCACGAACGGCGTTCTGGATATACCGCTTTTGTCCAAGGATGGGGCGCCGGTGATTTATTCGGATGTGGGGGTGGCGGGGTCAGATGATTTTCAGGTATCGGACCAGGTGCGGCTGGCGCTGGCTTCGTTTTATCAGCGGACCGATATTGACCAGTTTTCCGACGAAGCGCAGACGATTCCGATTACCACGCCGTACACGCCGGCGGCGAACAATCCGCTGCGGCTCCAGGTCGGACCGTTTGTGCCGACGGTGGACAATCCGGTGACGGATGAATTCGGCAGCATTTTTGATGAGCTGCAGGCGCTGGATGTTATTGGAATGCCGGCGATGACGGGGCGCGTGGTGGTCATCGATCCGACGCGCGTGAACAATTTCAGCACGATCCTCGACCAACTGCTGGCGAATCCAGATTCATTCGACCTGAGCGCTCTGGATGCGGACCTCTATGTGCATTCGTTTATCTATGCGCCCGGCACGCCGTTCCACCCGGCGACGACGGACACCGATCCGGGCATTCCGGACACCGATTTTCATGTGAAGTTGTCGTACGGCTCGTTCGACCGGTTCACGCAGGTCACGCCCGCGGGACAGCCGGGGCCGACGCTGGCGCATAATCCGTTCATCGGGAAGGATCCGGTGCGCCTGCTTCAGGGGACGCCACAGGCAAATGTGCCGGGCATCCGGATCACGCGCGCCGAAGGCGATCAGACGTTGTCATCGGAAGGGAACTGGCTACTGGATACGGGCGCGGCGGCAAGCATTATTTCCAAGGCGCAGGCGGCGGCACTGCATGTGACTTATGCGCCGGATACGTTTGGGACGGATTCGCCGGTGCTGGTGGATGACAACGGCGACCCGCTACCGGATCAATTCCAACTGGCGATCGGGGGTATTGGCGGGCAGGAGACGCTGGCGGGGTTTTATCTCGACAGCATGCTGGTGCGCACGACCGAAGGCGATGCGGCCGACGACAGCGATCCGGCGCATCTGATGTATGTCCACGAGCCGGTGCTGGTGGGCGATATTACGGTGAAGGATCCGGTTACCGAGGAGACGTTGACGCTGGATGGGGTGTTCGGGATGAATAATTTGATCGGGTCGGCGGATTTTTCGCTGGATGCTGAAGGGAACATCGGCGACTTTGCCGCGGCCAATGGGTATTTCAACTGGGTCACGTTTGACGAGCCCAATGGGGTGTTGGGATTGAGTTTTGATCCGGCGGCGCTGACGTCACAAGCAGCTACTTTGTCCAGTCCCAATCCTGCGAGCGCCGCCGATTCGCTTTCACTATTGGATTCGCTTCAGTCGTTTGTGAGCAGTCGGGCGATTGTCCCGTTGGCGGTACCGACTCTGGCGAAGCATGAGGTGCAAAAGAGCAACCATGGCGGCTTGCCTGCCATTAGTTCCATTGTCTCGATGCTGGAGTCCAACTCAAGCCAGTCACGTTTAGATGCATCCATAAGATGGACTTCGACCTTTTCCACCAAAGCCGCTGAGAATCTCAAAGGACGTCGTACACCGCAGTGGGACGATTCTTTGCTGAAATTGTTTAGTGCCCGCGGCGTAGGTCGAGCAATTGACTGCGAATGAACATTGCGATGTGTGCGAGAGTTTTGCCCTGTCTTTCCAGGCTGGGCTAGACAACCGGTCCCCTCAAGGCGCCTTATTCGCTTTGAGCGCCGCTTTGCGTGCCGACAGATCAAAGTGGTCGCCGGCGGAAAGAAAATAGTAGTTCTTGCCGTTGTGGTCCGCATTGTCATAGATTGCGACTTTGCTCGTGCCGATCACATCGAAAGCGCTGTTTTGCACCACCACCGCAGCCCCTTCGTCGATACCCACTCCAAGCAGATTCGGGTGAGCCGCGATGACTGGAACGAGATTCTCCTGCCAGCCCATGCGAAGCAAGTGCGGCACCACCACCACGTCCTTAACAAACCCGAATCCCTCGTAAAAATCGGTATCGGGCTTAACGCCCGGCGAAGCTCCCTTAATGTTATTGGCGATCTTGGATGTCAGGATCAAAGCCCCTGCCGATTCGCCGCCCACGACGCCGCGCCGATCCAGCACCGCTTTCAATTCCCGATGCATCAACGTGTCTTTACCGGCCTGTAGCAGAACGTCAAGGTCGCCACCCGTAATCCAGACCCCGTTCGCCTTTCGCAACGGCGCCACGAATTCCGCCGAATCAGCCGCGTCGCGGTCGGTGATTTGCATCGCCGTCATTCTCTTCACGCCGAATGCGGCGGCCGACCGCGCGTCGGAAGTACTGGCGACACGCTCCGCAAGCGGCCGATCGTCCTTCGCGCGGCTGTTGGGAACCTGGATGATCACGTAATTTGCATCCGGGCCGCCGGCCAATTCCACGAAGCGACTGCCTATCGCCTTCTGCTGTCTTCCTCCGCCTCCGCAAAGTACGAGCGCGCCACGAATTTCCGGATCGTGTCCGGAGCGCTCGCCGGCTTTCACAGATTGGTCTTGCGCCAGTGCCGGACAGCCGGCGGCCACTGCACACATAAACATCACGAGCAACTGAATGATTCGTCTCATCTGACGCTCCGTTGTGCCTGACCGGCCCACAACAACAAACAGTATCGTCAACCGCACGCTCCATCCAGCCCAGCCTCCACGCAACCTTAACAAGGCCCCGCCCACAACTACGGTTAACCATCCCCCCGTCACCCCTCCCCGCATTTCCTCGTATTACCCATTGAATGCCCACCCCCACCCTCATCCTCCTCCCCGGCCTCCACGGCACCGCCGACCTCTTCTCACCCTTCCTCGCCGCCATACCCCCTCACTACCCCCACCGCATCATCACCTACCCCACCCACCAATCCGCCGACGGCGCTTAAAGGGGAGGTGGGGCGACGGTGGGAGTGATGTGTGCGGACCGAGCGCGTGGGTAACCCCGTCGCGTTGCGACGCCGCTACACGGGGGATATGGGATTTAAGATTTCAGGATTTGAGATTTGAGAGGGTTGGGGAGCGTACTGGCTGGCGTTGCGTTGCAGCGCTGCTAAACCTTGTAGGAAATGAGGTGAGTTATGGAGTCATCGGCGAGGGGGCGCGGCGTGAGTGAGCAGTCGGTGCGGATATGGAGATGATTGCGGAGGGGAGGTCTTATGAGCAGATACTAGCGGAAACGCGGGAGCTGACGTATTTGGATATTTTCAAGGCGGCGGAGGAGGTCTTGACGGTAATCGGGGGTTCGGGGGATGAGCGGGTTTATGCGGGGCGAGGAAAACGGGAGAAGCAAGAGAGGCATCGACGGGGAATTTCGTAGGGCGGCCCGGCCCCAAGGCCGGGGCTAAACGGGACTTCCGGCTTAGGTATGGTAATCCGCGTTGATGGTGATGTATTCGCGGGAAAGATCGCAGGTGTACACGCGGTGCGAGGCCTTCCCCGATCCCAGGTCCACCTCAATCGTCAGTTTCTCCTGCTTCATCGCCGTTTCCACTTTACTCAGATCGGCCGCCGCGGGTTGGCCGTTTTTGAAGACCAGGATGCCGCCGACTTTGCAGGTGGATTTGTCGGGGTTCATGGCGGCGCCGGAGTAGCCGGCGGCGGAGATGAAGCGGCCCCAGTTGGGATCGCCGCCGTGGATAGCGGTTTTGCAGAGGGCGGAATTCGCGATGGCCTCTGCTGCGCGTTTGGCGTCGGCCGGAGACCTGGCCCCGGTGACCACAACCGTGACCAGCTTAGTCGCCCCTTCCCCGTCCCGAGCAATCTGCCGCGCCAGCGAATCACAAACCGCCAGCAGCGCGGCGGAGAATTTTCTCAGGTCGCCGCCTGCGCGAATCGCACGATTACCGGCCAAGCCATTGGCCAGGACCGTGAACGTGTCGCTCGTGCTGGTATGCTGATCCACCGTGACGCAATTGAAGGTCTGGTCGGCGACCTGGCCAATGAGCTTGTTGAGTATCGGTTTGGCAATTGCCGCGTCGGTTGCGACGTAGGCCAGCATGGTCGCCATATTGGGCGCGATCATGCCCGACCCTTTGCAGTGGCCGGCAACCGTGATGCGCTTTCCGCCGACCGTTACCGTTTCATATGCCGACTTGGCGACCAGATCGGTCGTCAGAATCCCTTGAGCAAAAGCCTGCCCCGCCTCTTCAGAGTCCGAAAGCTGCGCCAAAACCTGCGGGACCCCCGCGCGAATTTTGTCCATTGGAAGGAAGTGCCCAATCACGCCCGTCGAAAAGGGCAGCACCTGCGTCAACGGGACTTCCGAATTGCTCAGGTTGGCAATTCCATCAGCAGTCAGGGCGCACATTTCCAGCGCGTCATCAATGCCGCGCTGCCCCGTGCAAACGTTCGCGCAGCCAGAGTTGGTAATGCAGGCACGAAGTACCCCAGCCTTAATATGTTTGCGGCCAACGAGAACCGGCGCTCCGACCACCTTGTTGGTGGTAAAAACCGCCGCCGCCGTGGCGGGCACATCGGATACCAGCAACGCCAGATCGGGCTTCCCGGAAGCTTTGATCCCGCAATGCATCGCCGCCGTTCGTATGCCTTTGACCGCTGTAATCGTCTGGTTGGCCATCAAATCCTCATCCTGCAGCCGTTTTCGAACCCTCAGGGGCGAACATTTTCGCAGGAATCAACCGATTTGCAATTAGAACACGGCTTTTCTACAATGCTTGGCTCGATACTGAAGGGATCACACTATGCCTTATGAATGTGCTTATACCGGCCGTCGCACCCGCATTGGCCGCCAGTGCACCTACCGCGGCAAGGCCAAATACCTCGGCGGCGTGGGCATCAAGATCACCGGCCGCAGCGCCCGTAAGTTCAAGCCCAACCTGCAGAAAGTCCGCGTCGTCATCGACGGCAAACCCCAGCGCGTGTGGGCTTCCGCCAAGGCGATCCGGTCGGGTGTGGTGACCAAACGGCTCAAGCGGTCGCAGGTGTACAAGCATCCCAAGAAAGAGGCAGCCTAAAGGCTGGACTACCAACCCATATTGACGTAAAAACGAGGTCTTCGGACCTCGTTTTTTGTTGCGCGGGAATACCTATGGCTGAAGCAACCGACAAGTTGGATGAAGCGCAGGTGCGGCATGTCGCGAAACTGGCACGACTGAAACTCGCCGATGCGGATGTGTCGCGATATGCAACGCAGTTAACAGCGATTCTGGGATATGTGGCGCAGCTTAAGTCGGTGGACGTGCAGGGCGTGGAGCCCATGTCGCATCCGTTGCCGTTGCAGAATGTGCTGCGCGAGGATGAGGTCAAGGCGGGGTTGCCGGTGGAAGCGGTGCTGGCGAATGCGCCGGCGAAAGATGGGCCGTTTTTTGCGGTGCCGAAGGTATTGGATACCGGGTTGGGAGGTGGCTGATGAAGCGGTTTGTGACGATGCTGGCGTTGCTGGTGGGCGGATGCTGGTCGCCGACAAGTATTTTGTCCGACAGGACGGATCCCTCCCGGGCAGGATTTGGAAATCAGACGATTGCGGTGGAACCGCGCGGGGCGGATACGGTGAATCCGGATCCGCGCGGGCCGGGCGGGTCGCTCGTTGTGACGGAGGAAATCCGTGGAACGTGGACATTTACCTGTCCGGCGACGGTTACGCAGTTGGAGCGCAAGACGGCCGAATACGATCAGTTTTCGCTGTATGTGGGGCGGCCTGGGGCCACCGATAAGCCGTTTGTCGTAATCACGGTGACGAAGGATCGGCGGACCATAGCGCCAGCAGATCCCGCGATGTATACCATCAGCGATCAGCGGCAGTATGCGCTCAACGGGAACATCGCAGAGCAGTGGGCGGGGACGACCAGCGATGGCGCGGGCTTTTGCGAAGTAATCGCGCGGCGGATCGGGGATGCGAATGGGGACGTGTGCCATGCGATGGCGGTATCGCGGAATGAGGAACAGCGGAAAATGGCGCTGGAGATTTTGGGGAGTATTACGTGGAAGGCGGCACGATAAATTAGCCACAGATGAACACGAATGAACACAAATGGCATTGACTTGAGGAATGAATGGCTGATTTTGGAATGATGACGGCACGGGGGGTCGCGGGTGCGATTGCGAAGGGGGAAGTGTCCAGTGAGGAGGTCACGAAGTTCGCGCTTGCGGGGATTGAGCGGTTGAATCCGGGGTTGCATGCGTATAACGCGGTGTTCGCGGAGCGGGCGATTGGGCGGGCAAAGGAAATGGACGGGCGGCGCGCGAAGGGGGAGAAGCTGGGCCTCTTGGGCGGCGTGCCGATATCGATCAAAGACAACATGTGCACGACGTATGGGGCGACCACGTGTTCTTCGAAGATGTTGCAGAACTTTCATGCGCCGTACAACGCGACGGTTGTGGAGAAGCTGGAAGGCGTGGGCGGATCGACCGGGGCGGGGGCGGTGATATTGGGGAAGACGAATTTGGACGAGTTTGCGATGGGTTCGTCGACGGAGAATTCGGCGTTTGGGCCGTCGAAGAATCCCTGGAACACCAAGTGTGTGCCGGGCGGGTCGAGCGGCGGGGCGGCGGCGGCGTGCGCGGCGCGGCTGGGGTTTGGCGGGTTGGGGAGCGATACGGGTGGGTCGATTAGGCAGCCGGCGTCGTTGTGCGGGATTGTGGGGCTCAAGCCGACGTATGGGCTGGTGTCGCGCTATGGGTTGGTGGCGTTTGCGTCGTCGCTGGACCAAATTGGGCCGATGACGCTGACGGTGGAAGATGCGGCGGTGTTTTTACAGGTGCTCGCCGGGCATGATGAGCGGGATTCGACGAGTTGGCCGGAGGCGGGGAAGGTGGATTACCTGGGCGAGCTGGATGTGCCGGTGAAGGGGCTCAAGATTGGTTTGCCGAAGGAGTATTTTGATGTGGAGGGGATGGAGCCGGAGGTGAAGGCGGCGGTGCAGAAGGCGGTGGGCTGGTACAAGGAGCAGGGGGCGACACTGGTGGATATTTCGCTGCCGTATACGCAGTATGGGATTGCGGCGTATTACATTGTGGCGCCCGCGGAGGCCTCTTCGAATTTGGCAAGATACGACGGGGTGCATTACGGGCATCGGACGGCGCGGCCGGAGGATTTGATTGATCTGTATGCGGCGTCGCGCGGGGAAGGATTTGGGGCGGAGGTAAAGCGGCGGATCATGCTGGGGACGTATGCGCTTTCGGCGGGGTATGCGGATAAGTTTTATCTGCAGGCGCTGAAGGTGCGGTCGCTGATCAAGAAGGATTTTGATCAGGCGTTCGCGAAGTGCGATGTGATTGCGGGGCCGACATCGCCGACGGTGGCGTTTGAGTTTGGGTCGAAGACGGATAATCCGCTGCAGATGTATTTGTGCGATGTGTTCACAGTGACGTGCAACATCGCGGGAATCGCGGGGCTGTCGATTCCGTGCGGGTTTGGCGCCGGGGGGCTGCCGGTAGGGCTGCAATTGCTGGGTCCGACGTTTTCGGAGAAGACGCTGTTGCGCGTGGGGCGGCAGTATGAGGTCGCCCACGAATGGTGGAAGAAGAAGCCGGGAATTTGCGCTTAGCGATTTTAGATGCCGCCGCCAGGGATGGGGGGTGGCGGGGCGGTGGGATTTGGGGGGGCGACGGGGACGGCGGGGGTCATGCTGGTTTTTTCGAGGCGGGTGGTGATGGAGGCGATGTGGCCTGTGGGGGTGAAGGTGAGTTTGGCGATGGCGCGGTCGGTGTCGAATTCGAGGCGGGCTTCGGCGATGCCTGGGGTGACGTCTTCTTCGAAGGATTCGGCCTGGTAGGACGTGACTTTGCGCGAGAGAGCCAGGATCGCCGTGAGATCGGCGACCTGGGCGCGGGCGACGGGCGTGCGACAGGGCGCGAGCTCGATCTGGAAAAAGCGCGTGAGGGCGGGGTCGTCGGTGACGCTCTGGATCTTGGCGTCGGCGGCCAGGGCGACGACGATGCGGGTGTGATCGCGCGTGTCTTCAATGATGTAGAAGAGGTGATGGGGGGTGAGCTGGTCGAAGCCGGCGGGGGTGAGGATGCGCATGATTTTGATGGGGCTTTTGGCGCCGGGCTCGACAGAGGGGAAGTGAAGCGGGGCCCAGAGGAGGAGGCAGTCTTCGGGGCGGAGGCCGGGGTTTTGGATGCGGAAGGCGGCGACGAGGAGGGCGTCGCGTTCGTAGCCGGCGCGCTGGTCGAGTTCCATGCGGAGGAATGGGAGCGCGGATTCGCCCAGGGCGGTCAGCGAGTCCTCAACGCTTTGCCGCCAAGCCCAGGCGTCCTTTTTGCGAGAGGGGGTGTCGGTAAGGGCCTGGGTGATGGCGTTGTGCAGGCGCTGGTCCTCGGGGACAGGACGGTAGCCCCAGCGGCGGTGCCAGCGGCCGCGGGCATCGCGCCACATGGGGGCGTCGGCGATGTCGAAGTTTTGGGCGAAAGCGGGAGTGGCGAGGAGGAGGGTAATTAGTAATTGGTAAATGGTAATTTGCTGGCGCATCGTTGAGAGGTCCTTTGTCGCCTGCGCGAGGCAGCGTTTGCAAAGTGGGTCTGCGGCACAGGCACTTGCTTACGCTGCGTGTTCCTTCAGGTATTCGACGACGTCGCGGGCGATCCAGCTCATTCTATCCATCGCGCCTTGTGTGCGGGCGGCGAGATGTGGGGCGAGGATTAAATTGTTCAGGCCCCAGAGGGGGTAGTCGCGCGGTGGGGGTTCGGGGTCGTGGACGTCGAGTGCGGCGCCGGCGAGGCGGCCGAATTTTAGGGCGGCGGCGAGGGCGTGAGCGTCGACGACTTCGCCGCGGCAGGTGTTGACCAGGATGGCGGTGGGTTTGAGTTGAGCGAGCACGGCGGCGTTGATCAAATGGTGGTTCAGGTTGTTTGGCTGGTGGTTGACGTGAAGGGTGAGGATGTCGGCGTTTTTGTAGAGGGTGGGCTTGTCAACGCTGGTCGCGGGGTAGTCGATTTGTTGGGAGACGTCGACGAGGTCGTTGTAGATGACTTTCATTTCCATGGCCCAGGCGATTTTTCCCACGCCGCGGCCGATGCGGCCCATGCCGAGGATGGCCATGGTTTTTCCGGAAAGCTCCAGGCCTCGGATAATTTTGCGGTAGGTGTGGAATTCCTCGTCGCCGATGGGGGTCGGGAGGTGCACAACGGGGCGGCCGAGCGTGAAGATGAGGTTGAAGACGTATTCACAGACAGCGCGGGTGTTGGCGGTGGGTGTGGAGAGCACGGGGAGATTGCGGCGTTTGCAGGCATCCTGGTCGATGTTGTCGAGGCCGACGCCGGCGCGGGCAACGACTTTGAGCTTTTTGGCATGGGAGAGGAGTTCGTCGGTGACTTTGGTATAGGTGCGAACGATAAGGGCATCGGCATCGGCAAGGGCGGCGCGGAGTTTTTCGGATTCTTTCCAGGAGACTTCGACGACATTGGCGTTCTGGTGAAGCCAGTCCATGGGGACTTTTTCGAGGCCCTCGGTGACGAGGATGGTGGGAGGGGTGGGCATTGGGGAAATCATACCATTGCAGAGCCGATTTGGTGATCCAGCGGGCAGCTTTGGAAATATTTGAGAAAAAAAGGCAAGTTGCGCGAAAGAGATGTTAACCCTTTAGCAACTATCACAGGCGAGGTTGTATGGCTTCAAAAGACCCGATAGCGCAATTGACGCGGCGGGAACGTCAAATCATGGAGGTGGTCTTTGCGCGCGGGGCGGCAACGGCAGCGGAGATACAGAGAGAGCTGCCGGACCGGCTATCGTATTCGTCCGTGCGGACGTTTCTGCGGATTCTGGAGGAGAAGGGTTACTTGAGCCACCGGGAAGAGGGGACGGCGGGTGGCGGAACCTATGTGTATACACCGACGGTGTCGCCCTCGCGGGCGGCCCAGTCGGCGATGCGGAAGCTGCTGGAAACATTCTTCGGGGGCTCGCTGGAGAAGGCCGTCGCGACGCACCTGACGGATCCAAGAACCCGGCTTTCGCGCGAGCAGATAGCGAGACTCAGGACATTGATAGAAGAGGCGGAAAAACAAGGAGAGTGACATGTTCACGGCGGAGATGTTGCTGGATTGGATGATCAAGGCCGGGATGCTGGTGGCTTTTGCCGGCGGACTGTCGCTGGTTGGCAGGCGGTGGTCGGCGGGGATGCGCCACTGCATATGGAGTGCCGCGATGGCGGGGTGCCTGGCATTGCCGGTGTTGAGCATGATTCTGCCGAACTGGGGAGTAATGCCACTCGGGCCTCATGGAGCGGAGCGAGGTCCGGCGATGGCAAGGGACGTGGGCAGGGAGAAGCCGGCAGCACCCGCCGCCGTGGCATTAGACGGTTCCGGGAATGCGGCAGACACCCCAAAAGAGTGGAGGGCACGAGGGCCGTTGGATCGAGGCACGCTCTCCAGTGAGATGATAGTTGCCGGTTATGCGATCGGGGCGGTGTTTTTGCTTGTGCGGGTATTAGCCTCGCCGTTGGTCTGGCGGTCCATGATTCAAAGAAGCTCTCCATTTCAGGACGCAGGCGCGAGGGTAATTTTAGCCAACATTGCCGCGCGGATGAGGGTGGGGCGGCCGGTGTTGTTGCTGGAATCGCGAACTTGCGACGTGCCGTTGGCCGTGGGGATTGTTCGACCCTCAATCATATTACCTGCAGGGGCGGCATCATGGGATACCGAGCGATTGCGCATGGTTTTGACGCATGAGATGCTGCACATTCTCAGATGGGATGCGATTACCCAGTTAGCAGCGCGGGTAGTTTGCGCAGCGTATTGGTGCAACCCACTCGTTTGGCTGGCGTCCAATCGGCAGGCTTATTGGCGCGAGCGGGCGGTGGATGACGGCGTGTTAGCAGGCGGCGAACGGCCTTCGGTGTATGGGGCTGCGCTGTTAGCCGTGGCGGAGGCGATGGGGACGTCGACGATAAACGCGGCGCGTGTGACAGCGCTGGCAATGCTGCGGCCGAATGCTCGCGGAAAAAGGCTGGAATCGCGCCTGCAGGCGATCCTTGCGAATAACATTAATCGCAGAAATTCGAGAAAGGCGGTTGCGGGCGTTTGCACACTACTGGTCGGATTCACGTTGCTGGCCGCGGCGCCGGGTCAGTCAGCGTCCGCGACGGCGAAGAGCGAATTGACGGCCGAGGAATTGGGAAATGTCCATCGGCACATTGAAACGCTCAAATCATATGTCTGGCGAACGAATGCGCCGGAGACATTCGCGGCGGTGCGCGACCTGATCAAGGTGGGAAAACCGGCGGTACCGGAGATTTGTGCGGCTTTGGAGACATGCAAAAACCGCGAAACGGTGACGCTGATGGCGTATGTGCTGCGAAATATCAAGGATCAGCGTGCGGTGCCATCGCTGATCAAGGCATTGGAGCAGGCGCCTCTCCTGCAACCGGAGCGATCCGATGTCATCATGGACCAGGGCCTGTATCAGTTTGTGTGGAATCATTCGTTCGTAAGAGATCAAGCGGCGCCACGTGCCGCCCCCGTCCGACCGAGTGGCCTCCCTACGGCAGGTGAGCCCGATGTGCCGCCGGCCGTACTGAAATTCGATGGGCAGATTCGCATTTCGCGGTCAGATGAGGAAATTGTGATGGCATTGCGTGAGATTACGGGGCATTCGGTCAGCAACATGAAATGGTATGTGCCGCGGCAAAATCAGACGGAGCCGAACGATGCAGGAGAAAAGCGGAAAGCGGCGGACGTGGAATTGTGGAATAAATGGTGGCAGGAGCATGAGAAGGACGCGGTGAAATAACGGCGGAGGGAAAACCACCCGAAAGCCCACTGATTTCCAATCGAGGCTATATCTTTGTGCTACTCCTCGGGGGCAACCAGGTCCTGGTAGGTTTCCCGGCGGCGGATGGTCTTGAAACTTTTGCCATCGATGAGTATTTCGGCGGCGCGTGGGCGGCCGTTGTAGTTGGAGGACATGGACATGCCGTAGGCGCCGGCGGAGAAGATCGCGACGAGGTCCCCGCGTTTGGTTGGGGGGAGAAAGCGGTCTTTGGCGAGGTAGTCGCCGGACTCGCAGATAGGGCCGACGACATCGACCATTTCGTCGCCAGGTGTTCGGGTGGTGCGGAGCCGTGACGGGGGAACGACGCCGGCGGCTGGCCAGATGAAGTGGTAGCTTTCATAAAGCGTGGGGCGGATGAGGTCGTTCATGGCGGCGTCGATGATGACATATTTTTTGTCGCCGGCTTTTTTGGTGTACTGGACCTGGGCGAGGAGGATGGCGGCGTTGGCGACGATGGACCGGCCGGGTTCCATAATAATGCGCATACCCTTGGCCACGCGGTCTTTAAGCAGTGGGACGATCTGCTCGGCATAGGCGGAGAAGGGCGGGGCCTCGTTGCCCTCGTAAAAGGCCGCGAAACCGCCGCCGATGTCGAGGACCTCGATGCGGATGCCGTCCTTTTCCAACGCGTCTATGAGAGAGAGGGCCTTTGTGATGGCCTCTCCGTAAGGCTCGGTGAGCTTGATGGGCGAGCCGATGTGGAGGTGGAGACCGTGAAGCTTGAGATGCCTGGCTTTGGCGGCCCGGCGGTAGAAATCGCCGGCGCGGTCGATGTTGATGCCGAACTTGTCTTCCTTGCGAGCGGTGAAGGTTTTGGTGTGGGTGGTGCGGTTCTGGAGGTCGGGATTGACGCGCAGAGCACCGTGGGCGGTGACGCCCAGTTCGCCGGCGATGCGGTCGATGTTCCAGAATTCCTCCTCGGATTCGATGGTGAAGGCGCCGATACCCCCTCCGTTGATGGTGAGGGCCTCGCGGATTTCTTTATCTGTTTTGCCGACACCGGCGAAGTAGATTTTGCGGGGATCGGCGCCGGCCTTCAGGGCGCGGAAGAGTTCGCCACCGGAGGTGACATCGACGCTGGAGCCTTGTTCGAGGAGGGTCTTGATGATGTGGATGTTGCCGCAGGATTTGACGGAGTAGCAGATCGTGGGGTTGAGCGGGGCGAAGGCTTCGGCCAGCCGCCGGTAATGCATGACCAGCGTCGCCTTGCTGTAGACGTAGGTGGGGGTGCCGGCTTGCTCGGCGATGCGCGAGACGGGGACATCTTCAGCGAAGAGTTGGGGGGGCGTACCGTCTTTGTAGGCGAAATGGTCCATAAAAAAGGAGCTCCTGTGCGGGGAATCAGGCAGTTTAGCGGATTGGGCGCTGGTTTTGCAGTCAGCGGGATGCAACGCCAAGCAGGGCGGCTGCGGCACATCGGTCAAGTGAAGGCGGGGAAGAGCCGATTCGTCATTTGAGGGTGCCAGGGAGGCGAGAAATGTCAGTATTGACTGGATCCGTGTATATCGGGGGGCAAACCGCGCCGCGGCCGCGGCTGGCGCCGCGCGTGAGCCTTCGGGATTTTCGGATCGCCACGCTTCTAATGACGGTGATCATCCTGAACCTGGTCGATCTGGCGTATACGCTGTTCGCAGATCACATCGGGATGCTTCAAGAGATGAATCCGATCGCGGCGGTGTTTCTCCAGACGGGGCTGAAGCCCAGTTTGATCTGCTTTAAGGTACTCATGGTGCTGTGCGGGGCGGGGATGCTGTGGAAGCTGCGGCAGTCGCGCTGGGCTGTGCCGGCGTGCTGGGTGCTGGTCACCGCGTACAGCGAGCTGTCAGTGGTGTGGTACATCTGGGTGCGGGACGTGACGGTATCTCTGGAAGTGCCGATGGCGGCGCCGTGATCGTTGAACGACAATCATCAATAGAACCACGACGACGCGACGGCACGACGTAAGACGAATTAGTGAAGATAGAACAATACCCCGCCGTGATGGACGGCGGGGTATTGTTTGTGAGCCGAAGGCTTGTGGTGTGGCGCTTCATTTGGAAGGTGTGATCTTCACCAGCACTACGCCGTGACGGGGGACGACGGGGGCGAATTCGTTGTTCATCGTGCCGACGTCTTTCTGGCGCCAGGCGTCGCGGACGGTCTGTTTGCCGCTAATGCCCAGGTCGGACCACTTGAGGGTAAAGGGTCCTTCGACTTCGCTGCGGTTGAAGATGCCCACGGCTTTGGAGCCGTCTTCCATGTCCTTGGCCCAGACTTCGAATTCGCCCTGCTTGAGGATGCGGCCGGCGGCTTTGCCCAGTGGGTCCTGATTGATCGCGAGTACTTCATCGTTGCTCAACAGATTGAGCGTGAAGTCATCGAAGCGGGTCATATCGCAGCCGATGAGCATCGGGCAGGCCATGAGAATCCACGCGGAGACGTGGGTGTACTGTTCGTTGGGAGAAAGATTGGACCAGTGAAAATTTCGGCCCGACGCGACGGAGACCATGCCCACGATCATCATGTCGGCGTCGTTCCAATGGCCAGGGCCGGCGTACTTGTACATTTCGGTGGGCTGGCCGTTGCGTTCGGCCTGGTTGTCCCAGATAGAAGTGAGGGACTGCCAGGTGTCGGTGATGTCGCCGGTGGTGCGCCAGGAATTTCCGCCGGCGGATTCGCCCCACTTCCACACTTCGCCCCAGCCGTATTGGCAGAGGGAAAAGACGATGTCGCGATCCTGCTTTAGCAAGGCGTCGCGCATTACGTCGTAAGGCTTACGGAGCGTGGCGATATCCGACATCGGTGGGTTTGCCCGGTTGGGTAAGGTCTGGTTGTAGCTGCACCAGTCATATTTGAGATAGTCGAAACCCCAATCGGCGAAGGTTTTGGCGTCCTGTTCTTCGTGCTCCCAGCTTGCGGTGCAGCCGCCGCAGGTGGTGGGGCCGGGGCCGGAGTAGATACCGGCCTTGAGGCCGATGGAGTGGATGTGATCGACGAGGCCCTTCATGTCAGGGAAGCGCTTGTTGGTGCTGATGGTGCCGTCGGGCTGGCGCGGGGTGACGCCTTCCATGGTGGGATCGCCGGAGTTGGCAAGGCGCTGGTTGTATTCCCAGTAGTCGTCGATGTTGACGTAGTTCCAGCCGTGGTTGATCAGGCCGGAGGAGACCATAGCGTCGGCGGCGGCCTTGATGTTTTCGCCGGTGACCGCGGGGCCGAAGCAGTTCCAACTGTTCCAGCCGAGCTGCGGGGTGAGGCAAATGGTGTTGCCGACGACGATTTTGAGGGTGCTGTCGGTGGAACCTTTGGCGTTCTTGGCAGTCAGCTTGACGACATGCGGGCCGGCGGCGGCGGTCTTTCCGGTGATGAAGCCGGTGTTGGGATCAAGCCGGAGGCCGGCGGGGAGGCCTTCGGCGGAGAATTGGATCGGGCGCACGCCGGTGGCAGCGACGGTGAAAAGGAAGGGATGATTGGGGCGCACGCCGAAGATGCGGGCGCCGTTGATGCGCGGGGTATCGGGAGCGGCGGGGGTGAGGACGTAGCGGTCTTCCTTGGCGGGGATGACGATTTGAGGTTTGACGCCGGAGAAATCGATTTTGGCGTCGGCCCAGTCGCCGTGATGGTTGGCGCCGGCGGGGCCGCGACCGCGACCGCCGAAGGCGCCGGAGGAGGTTTCGAGTTCGAGGACGCGGACGCCTTTGACGTCCAGGTCGACGGTCTGCGGCGGATCGCCGGCGTTCATCGGAGGAGCGCCGCGACCGCGACGGCCGGCACCGGGGCCTGCGCCTTGCCCGGCTGCGGGGGCCTGGGTGCGGCTCTGGAAGATCTGGCGGCCATCGGCGCGGACGGTGAAGAGGACGGTGGCCTGGTCTTCGCCTTTGACTTCGTCGTCGACGCCGACGGTGGCGGAGAAGTGATCGCTGCCGCCGTTGAGATAGAGGATGATTTTGTGGTCGCCGTTGACGCCGATGCCGTGCTCGTATGCGGTGCCGCCAAGGGTCAGGGCTTTCCCGCCGGCGGATTTGTCGGGAGTGACGCCTTCGATTTTATCCACGCCCATCGAAGAGACTTGGAGCGTATCCGCCCAGGCCGCGGAAGCCGCAAGAAGCACCGATGCGGAAAGAATCGAAAGCAGAGAAAGGCGGTTCATGGGGACTCCTTAGAAACTAACCGGCGTCATGATCAAAAGGACAACGGTGAAAAAGGCGCCGGCTTGCGGCGCGGAAGACAGGCTAAAGCCTGTACTACAAACATTCATTTCCGCGGTTTCACGCGCAGGACCGTCAGCGAATATGCGGGAAATTCGTGGTCGAATTTCGGGCCGCTGACGGTGACTTCGGATTCTTTCGGCATAATTTTATGGGGTTGGTCCATGGTGTTGTTGTCGGTGAGGGCGCTACTGGAGAGGACGACGGCTTTGGCTTTGGGTTCGACAGCAGCAACACCGGCGAGGTCGAGCGTTGCGGTGTGGGGTTCCGCGCCGCGGTTGATGACTTTGAGGATGATCTCGCCGGTTGCGTCGTCGCGGCCGGCGATGGCGGAGACCGGGCCGGGGGGCTGCGGGAGTTGGATATCGTGAACAAGTTCGCCGTTGAGCCAGGCGCGGACGTGCTGGCCTTCGACCTGGAGTTTGATGTCGTACCATTTGTCGGATTCGATAGTGCCATCGACGGCGCGGCCGATGACGGCCTGGTTCATTTCGATTTCGTGGCGGGTGTTGCCGTAGGCGCCGATGTTCCACCAATAGCGGTCGCCCCCCTTGTGGCCGAAGATGATCAGGAAGCCCTCGCCGCCCGCGATTTTGCGGGCCTTGGTCGTGAGGGTATAGTCGGTCCAGGTTTCATCGCCGACGTAGGCGAAGCCATTCTGGTTCGCGCCTTGTCGGTAGGCCCCGTCGGTGATGCTCCAGCGGCCGCCTTCAGTCGTCCAGCCATCGGAGCCTTTTGCGAAGTCGCCTGCGTAGAGCACCTTGCCATCTTTGCCTTCAACTTTGAAATCCTTGTACTCGGCCTGCGTGCCCCAGGTGCCCACGCCGACGTTGCCGGGGATGCCGGTCTGGGCGTGCGCCTCCGTGAGGGTTGTCGACAGGTTCACCGAGGGAACGTTCACGCCGAGGGTTTTCCAGAGGTAATAGGACACGGTGCCGAAAGAGTGCAGGCTGTCGAAATAGATCATGGCATGCCAGGGTGGCGGAGCGCCGGCGAGTTCCGTGCGGCCGTTCACATGGCCAAGCAGCGGGGCGTAGGAGACCATTTTTACGACGTCGGCATTGCGCTCGGCGCCCATAAGGAAAGCGCCCTCTGCCAGTGCGGCCAGCAGATTTCCGCGCTCGGGCCCGACACCGCGTCCGGACGTGACGGCGGTTTCGCCGAGGTACAGCGGCGGGGCGGAGCGATCGCGATTGTCGAAAGTGTGCGTGTTGTTAAAGAACCAGTTGGGATCGTGGTAGTGGTGATCATCGATCATCTCGACCTTGCTGCCACGCAGGGGAAGGTCGGCGATGGTCTGGATGCCGGGATACTTTTCCTTGAGGGCGTTGAAGATGAGATTGTAGCGCTGCGTATACGCCTGGCCGGTGTTTTCGTTTCCGATTTCGATCATCTGGAGATTGAAAGGAGCGGCATGGCCGGCTTGGGCACGCAGTTTTCCCCACTGCGAGTTTGCCGGCCCATTCGCGTATTCCACGAGGTCCAGGTAGCTCTGCACGATCGGCTGCATTTGCTCCATCGGAACGACTTCCGGCGCGCGGTAGATGCAGGTCTGGCCGGCGAAGGCGACATACATGGGCTGCGCACCGAGGTCCTCGATGAACTGCATGTACTCGTACAGACCCATGCCGTGCGTGCGGCGATAATCCCACGCATTCCAGACTTCCTTGCGGCCTTCGAGCGGACCGACGGTGTCTTTCCAGTTGTAGGCAGTTTCGACGGTCGCGGCTTCGACCACGCAGCCGCCGGGAAAGCGCACAAATCCCGGCTTAAGGTCGGCAAGCATCTGGGCGATGTCAGATCGCATGCCATTGGGGCGGTCCTTGAACGTTTTTGCTGGAAATAGCGAAACGAAGTCGAGCCAGAGTGTGCCGGTACTGCCCGCGGCGAGAACGAACCGCCCCTGCGATTCGGTCTTGGCGGCGATGAGGGTGGCCTTATATTGAGCCCACTGAGACCGGCCGTCGGGAATTGCGCCGTCGACTATCTGAATGGTCGCTAAGTTTGTTACCGGCCCGTCGGGACCTTCAACCGAGACCGTGACAGGCCCGGCGAAGGCTTGGGCACGGACGAAGAAGCTCACTTCGTACTTCTCGCCCTGTTGCACACCGACGGCAGAGGCGCCGGGGCGGGCACAGAATCCCGCGTTGGCGATGGCGGCACGTCCATTGGCCGGGAGACTTGTAATTTCGAACTTGCAGCAGCGCGGAGAATTCTCGTGCAGCGGATTGGACTGGTCGAGAGACATGGCCGCCGAAGCGCCGCCCTCGGTAATGAGCGACCAATATGGGAGGCTTTTGTCGGCGTCCCAGACGAAGGTGGTGGCATAAAGACCTGGATCGACCCAGCGGCCGCCCTTGGAATCCGTGCCGCGAAAGCCGCTGGGCGCGGGCGCTCCGCCGCGGCCACGACCGCGGCCTCGCGCTTCTCGCGCGGCTGCCGCAGCGGCGGCGACCTGCTCGGCCGTCTGATAGGTAAACCCTTCGGGCGCCTTGGCATCCTCGAAAGCGCGATTCTGAATCATTTCGGCGTAGAGGCCCCCATCCACTCCATGGTTAATTTCCTCAAGGAATATCCCGTAAAAACGCGGGTTTATTTTCGCGCCTTCTTTGGCGGCGTCGATTTGAATCGTTAAATCTGCGGCGAATAAGGAGGCGTTCAAAAATCCAGCCGCGATGGACGCGGCGAGGAGGAGGGTTCTGCGCATGCCTGCACCTTTGTAAAACAGAGCGGGGCATTTTCTTACGTAAGCTAAAAAACGTCAACGGCAGTTATTTCATGCGGGGGAAATGGTTTAAGCGAACCCTGCGGGGGATCATTTGCCGGCCAGGGCGGGCACCTTTTCCGGGAGGCTCTTGGGCTCATGCGGCCATGCGGGGGCTTTGGCGAGCACGTCTTCGTAATAGGCGCGCAGGACTTCGCCGACGCTCCACGCCTGGGCCGGGCAGCCGCGCGGGGTATGCGGCGCGTCGCCGTCCGCGATTTCCGAGATGGAGCCCAGACCGGCCTGGCGGAGATGTTCGCGGAAGGGCGCCAGAAAGCCGCGAGCTTCGTCGCGGGCGATGGCGGGATTGCCCTGTGAAATGCGCACTTTGACGTACGCCGAGATGAACGGTCCGATAAGCCAGGGCCAAACGGTTCCCTGATGATAGACCATATCGCGCGCGCGCTGATCGCCGACGTAGCGCCCGTGGTACGCGCCGGAGTTGGGGGCCGGTGGCGGGGCGAGCGTGCGCATGCCCATGGGGGTCAGCAGTAGTTTCTGGCAGGCAGCCACGACGCCTTTTTGTGCCTCACGCGTGAGTGGCGAAAACGGCAACGAGACGGCCATGAGCTGATTGGGACGGATCGAAGGGTCCGGCGTGCCATCGTCGGCGATGACGTCGTTGAGGCACTTCGTCGCGTCGTTGAAATAGATGCGTTCGAAGCCCGATTCGATGCGATTGGCAAGATCTTCGAACGCGGCGGCGCGGGCGGTGTCTTTGGCTTCGTTTGCGACGAGCGCCATGATGCGCAGGTTGGAATACCAGAGGGCGTTGATTTCGACGGGCTTGCCGTGGCGCGGGGTAACGACCCAGTCGCCGATCTTGGCGTCCATCCAGGTCGGCTGGTGGTTGCCGTCGCCGGCGCGGATGAGGCCGTCGGCGTCCATGCGGATGCCGAAGTCGGTGCCATCCCGGTAGCACTCGATGATTTCGCAGAGCTTGGGGTAGAGGTATTTGGTGAGGAAGGCCGCATCGCCGGTATAGCGCCAGTATTGGTAGGCGGCGTGGATAAACCACATGGAAGCGTCGACGGTGTTGTAATCGGGCGTGAAGGATTTATCCGGGAAGCGGTTGGGCAGCAGGCCGCGGCGGAGGTGATCCGCGAAGGTCGCGAGGATGGAGCGGGCGACATCGTGGAGGCCTGTGACCAGCGTCAATCCGGGCAGCGCAATGAACGTATCGCGTCCCCAGTCCTCAAACCAGGGATAGCCGGCGATAACGGTGGCGCCCTGATTTGGCGCACCCTGCGATTTCTCGACGCCCCCCCCTCCGCGGCTGACGACAAATTGATCGGCAGCTAGCGACAAGGCGGAAAGGAATTCGTCCTTCGCATCGACCTTATCAAAATTGTGGAGCAGCATTTCGTGGCGGGCTTTTGCCGCGGCAAGGAGCTCATTGTGCCGCGCCCACGGAACACCTTTGGTCGAGGCGATGAAACCGGCGGGAATGCCGGGCTTCAGCGTGAATTCCAGCACGCCGGGGGTCCACAGGTCCTCGCGGTCCGGGTAGCCGCGCTGCCGTTCCATGCGGAAGGTGAAGTTGTACCACCAGCAGGCGTTGACGTTGAAGCGGTCGGCATTGTGCGAAAGGATCAGTTTCACCGGGCATTCGGGCGCGGTGAGCGTGATCGCGCGGTCGGCGGCTTCCCCCCCCCCTTTGGTGCGGCCATCATCGGCGATGGTCCACCATGGCCGCTGATGAAGTTGAATGGTCGCATGGAAATCGCGCCCCGCCAACATCGGCTGAAGCTGGAGCTTCACCGGCGCGTTCCCCGCCGATTTGAGCAGCGTGTAACGGACGATCACCGCATCCTGGCCATGCACCAGCGTGACCGATTTTTCGATGACCGCGTCGCCGAGCTGGTAGCGCCACACCGGCCCGCCGCCGGCGCTGGGCGAAAGCTCGAACGAGATCAGGTGCTTGTATCCCTGCGGGTGGATGATATCGGTGAATTCATTGGTGGACAGATCGTAGACCCCCGTTGCCCCCCCTCCTGTCGCTCCCCCGTTGGTGTTGCCGGTGACGATGCGGTCCTCGACGCGTGAAAGAACCACATAGCGCTGCACCGGGGGATGCGCGGCCACGACCAGCAATCCGTGGTATTTGCGCGTATTGGCTCCCGCGACGGTGCCAGAGGCAAACCCGCCCAGGCCATTGGTGCAAAGCCATTCGGCGGAGATCGCCGTCTCGAGATTGCGGCAGTTTTCCGTGTCGAACGAAATCGGCAAGAGAGACTCCTTGGTCACTGGTGCGCCCACTGGATGGTCCTTGGCCCCCGCGACATTATCTCTACGATGCGGGGGGGCGTCTACGGTTTCATGCGTAATTGCGGATCGGGCGGCGGTCGATGAAGCGCGCGGCCTTGCGACCGGCGGATTGCTGGAGGGCGTGCAGCGTGTCTGGATCGGTAAAGCGAATTTCCGGGGTAATGCGCAGAAGTGCACGCAGGGCCGCATCCACCTGTGGGCGCATATCCGCGCTGGCGGCGAGGTGGATGGTTAAGCGGTCGCTGAGCGTGGTTTCTTCTTCAGCGACGATGAGGCATTCGGGGCCGCCGGGCAAAGAGCGAAGCGCCTCGATGATCGCTGTCGGATAAATGCTCACGCCGCGGACTTTAAGCAGATGTTGCTTGCGGCCGAGAATCGGGCCGACGCGCGGAGTCGTGCGGCCACAGGGGCAGGGCTCTGTGCGCACAGTGGCGATATCACCGGTACAAAAGCGGATGAGCGGAAGTCCCTCGATACCCAGCGGCGTAAGCACCACCTCTCCTGAACTGCCAACCGGTATGGCGCGACCCTGCTCATCCAGGACTTCGAGGATGCCAAGTTCTGGGTTAAGATGCCCACCCTCACATTGCGGGCCTTCGGCGAAAGTCGTGCAGGTTTCACTGGAGGCATATGTCGAGAGAATGGGGCAGCGAAATTTCTCGTGCAATTGAAGCCCCAGCGAGTTCAGGCCCCAGCTTTCCGCTCCGGACCGAATCGGCTCTCCTATAGCGATGATCCCGGCAAGGCTTCGCTCGCTGCGACAGCCAAGCAGATAAGTCGGAACGGAAATGAGGAACGTGGGGCGATCACCCGAAACACGCGCCAAAACGCTTTGCAGTTGCTGAGAATCGATGCGCGGGCCAAGGCGCACGCACGACGCCTGAAGGCGCTGCGCGCCCAGCCAATAAGCAAGCCCCGCAACAAACATGCGCTCCATGCCCACAGCCAGCAGGACAACCGCGCCTGGCCCAACACCTGCGATGCTCAGCGCGATTTGTTCGTTCACGGCCAGGCGCTCGAGATCGCGCCGCGTCAGGGGAATGTCCAGCGGTTTTCCCGTTGTCCCGGAGGTGCAAACCCACTCGGCGACCTGCTCCGTCGAAACCGCGAATGCTTCGCGCCCGGCCGACGCCAGTTCGTCCTTCGTCGTCAGCGGCAACTGCGAAAGGATTTGTTCGAGATTGCCGGCGTGAATATCTTGAGCCTCAGGAAGCCGGCTGCCTTTGTACAAAGCACTTCGCGAAGCGTGTCGAAGATGTTCCCCAAGGCGCGCCGCCTGAACCTGTCGCCAGCGCTCGACCGGCTCAAACAGCAATTGGCCGCAGCTCTGCGAAGCGCTCACCGTGTAGCCCCCCCGCCCCCCCCGCTTTCCTCCGCTGAAAGCGATGCCTTGCCTTGCACGACATTGTTATCCGTGAAGGAAAACGCGGCGCTGTACGAACGCGCCTCGCGCGAGATGACCAGTTCCGCCGGCCACCCGCGGTCGGTGTAGCCCGCATAATCGACAACCAGCGTATCAAAAATTCCCAGCTCGATTTCCGCGCGACGAAGCTGGCCGGTCCGCGCCGCGAATACCCACGTGTAATTGTGCGTATCGCCCATTTTGCGGCGCAGGATCATTTCTTCCTCGCCATTCCAGGTGCCTTCTTCCAGGCCGCGGATGTCCGTGGGGATATCGAACGCCAGCGGCAGATCGGCCATCAGCGTGCTCACGACCTGCTTGTCGAGGCCGGGCGCGACACGTAATACCGTAACGCCGGCCCAGTTCAGTCGAGCGTCGAAAAGTACCCCGCCGACTTCCGTGGCGGCGGTCAGGCGAAAATCACGCGGGCCGTAATATTGAAGAATACCTGATGCGGTGATCCGCCGATTGCCAAGATGAATCGTGGCAAAAAAAGGACGCTTGATGGCCGTGCCGGGAGCGGGCCTGGGCCAGCGCGTCAGTGCATTTTCAACGAGGTCCAGCCGCGGACTTGCCAGCGAAACGGGCCTGGCATCGGGATAGGACTGACACCCAAAAAGAAAAGCCGCAACGCTGATTTTCGAAATGACTAGCGCTCTTCGCATTGCCTGATCAATCCTTGTATGGCAGCCCGACGACTCGCATACGGCGGGTCGAGGGCCAGTGCTTCCTCCAGCGCCGCTCTGGCGGCGTGCCGATCGCCGCCCTTCAATAAGGCCTGGGCACGCAAAAGGTGGCCCAAGTAAAAGTGCGGATTGTTCCGCACGACTTCATCAGCGTTCCGCAGCGCTTGGGTGGAGTCGCCGGCGGCGAGCGCATCGGTCGCACTGCGGGCGGCACTGCGCGACATTTGTACGGCTTCCCACGCAGACGCGGCACCTTCCACCTTCCGCATCATACTATCCTCGGGTATCTCCGCGGGAGTCGCCGGGGCTACGATTGCCGGCTTTTCCGCGCCGCCATCCAGCATGCTCATCACATCCACACCGAGGAACTTGCCCTCCGCATACGGCCAGGCGGCGACCCACATCTGCCCGGCCGTAGCGTCCATAATGACAGCATGACACGCGATCAGGCCATCGATTGCGTTGCGATTGCCGTAGCCAAGGTCCTTGTTGCCGGCGCCATTCTTGTCGCGCAAAAGGGTGGCCAGCGATTCGGGCGTCACGCGATGTTCCATGCGATCCAGCAATTCGCAGGCACGCGTGTAGCGCTGCATCGTTGTGCCGCTGGTGATGCGATCCTGATTGACGGAGTCGCCGGCAAACGTTTTCGAGGAACAATGATTGGTGACGGCGGCGGAACGGTCGACGCGGGTCGCGGCGAAACGTGCGGGCGACTTCTCGAAAATCCGCGCCTCGCCGGTTTTGCCATCGGCCACGACGATAACGTCGGAAACAAAGACCTGCGCCTGCTCGATAAGCCGCTGGGCATCGTCGAGCGTGCGGGCATGCTGGAGGATATCGCGCGCGATGAGGATCGTCGGCGTGCCGATACGGCGGAAATCGGAACTGGCCGCGGCGTTGATGAACAGTGCGATTTTTTCGCGGTTCATCCCAGTGACCGCACCTGAAAGGCCCGGCCAGGCTACGTGAGCGAACGGAATGCCCTGCCCCTCCGGCGGGATCACATACGTGATCGACTTCTGGCGGCCAAAGGATTCACCACCTTCAAAGTCGAATACGCGCGCCAGCATCAGATGTCCCCCCTCGGCCGCGGAATACGCCGGCAATGACACCACACCAGTGCAGGCAAAGGTATTCGGCACAATCAATGGATTGTCGATGAGCATCTGCGAAATATCGTGCAGCGCGTGATAGGCAAGAATGCGCGGATAGGTCGGCGCGAGGTATTCGTGCGGATCGTCGTGGTACTTCGCGGCCCAGTAGATTTCCTGCTGATATTCCTCGGGAATGTGCCGCGGGAGGTCCAGCAGGTTGACGCTAATGCCCTGCACGATGGCAAAACGCGCCGCCTCACGCGGCAGGAATGTATCAAGCTGATCGAGCATTTCATTTTCGATGCGCAGATCGATGGGACCGGCGAGTTTGGCCGTCGCGTATCCGCGCTCGCGCGCATCGCCCGCCAGAAAGAGCTCCCACAAACCGCTGTCGGGGCCTGCTTCCCGCCAGCGCACCCAGGATCGACCTGCGGTGTAGGTCCGCGGTTCAACCTGACGTAAAGGCGCCAAGGTAGCGGGGTTCGCAGACAAACCGGCGGGAACCGCGCGGGACATCAACCATTGCGCCGCCACCGGAAGCGCGATGGCAATCGTAGTCACCACCAACAGCACGGAGAACGCCCGCTTGCCAATGCTCAGGACAAGCCGCGGTCGCGGCCTCCACGCCGCCAGCGGAGCCACGATGAACAGGCTCGTCAGGTAGCCGCCGGTAATGCCCGCGACCAGCGTGATACCCAGCCAGCGCAGCGCGGGATGCGCCGCGACGATCAGCGCTCCCGACCCGAGAATGGTCGTCAGCGCACACAGGAATGTGGCGCCGGTGCGCGTGCGGCTTGGGTCGCTGGCGGTATAGATGCCATAGTCCACCGCGACGCCCAGCGTAAATAGCACCGGCACCAGCGAAAGCAGGTTCAACCCGCGCCCAAAAAGCATCGCCGCGCCAAGCACCCAGATAAACCCGCAGATGAGACAGAGCATCGCCAGCCAGGCGCGCCGTAAACGCCGGAAATAAATCCAAAGCGGCAGCAGAATCGCGATCAGACACAGCGGGCCGAGGTGTTCGCCCTGGGCGCGCGAGCGCTCAATCGCGTCAAAGATCAGCATATTTCCCGAAAGAACCCGCAGCGAGCCAGCCGGCCAGTCGCCGAAACGCAATCGCAATTCCGAACCCCACGCGGTGGCCATGCGCAGGGAGCAATCGCGGCGCATGTCGATGATGGAGCTAATGGTCACGCGGCCATCCGAGCGATGAATAATGCCCGGGATGAGGGCGGCGGGTGAATGTGTGAGTGCATCCTCAGGCGACGTCGACTTGGTTGCCGCGACGCGATCAGCGTACGCGACAAATGACTCAGGCCGCATGCGATTCGCACTGGCCGCGACGGCCAGCAGCGAACTCAATTGCTCGCGCCTCTCACTCGTCCAAAGGTTTTGCCAGGCCTTCAGGTGCGACTCCTCATTGCGCGGATCAGGCAGAATGACGGCCGGCGAGAGAACCCGCGCAATCAACCCGTCGCGCTGCTGGTCCCGCAGATAGTTGTGCACATCCGCAAGTCGCTCTAGCGCCGTCGCAGTATCGCCCCCGCTGACCTGCACGATGCCGCGGCTGCGCATATCGCCCCACACCTGATAAAACGCCTCCTCCTCCGCGCGAAGCTGCGCCGACGAGCCATCCAGCGCCCGCGGATTCGTATCGAATTCCACACGCAACGCCCAATACCCCAGCCAGACTGTGACTCCCACGAACAACAGCGCCCCCGCAACCGTCAGCGCCCGGCTCCGCCGGGGGTGCGCGACCCGCGCCCGGGCATCGCCATCCACAACCCACCTCCCCAAAAACACCGGCAGCACCAGAAACGTTACCACCCAAATGCAAACCGTCGCCCCCGCCACAAACAATCCCAACCCGCGCAGCCCCGGCGCATCCGACAAGCCCAGCGCCGCAAACCCCGTGACGCTCGTCGCAACCGACATCGAGATCGGCCCCAGCATGTTCCGGGCCGCCCGCGCCGGCAGTTCCTCTTCCCACCCGCCCCTCTCCGCAATCAACCGCCGACACTCCGAAATAATCTGTATCCCGTAATCCGTCGTCGACCCGCACAAAAGGCCCGCAAATCCCAGCAGAATCAGCGGCAACTCCACATGCATCGCCCCCGCAATGCCCAGCGCAATCCCCACTCCCACGCTCGGTGGCAACATGCAAATCAGCACCTCACGCCAACCGGCCCTTCCCCGTCCCCCCCCCTGCCTGAACCACAATCCAATCGCCGTCGCCACCGCCAGCGCGCCGATCAGTGACACCATCCCCACATCGCGCTTCACGCGCCGGGCGTTTTCCACGTATGCCCGATGCGCACCAACCAGCCACATCTCCACCCCGGGATGCGCCGCTCTCACATCCGCAAGGATCTGTCGCGTGTCCGCCATCAGCCGCTCGGACGCCTGCTGATCGGAGGGCGCCGCCTTCGGCTGGGCAACGATCATCACATGCAATTGCCCCGCCGCATCGCGCGTCGCAAGACCATCTTCCGACTGCGACCCCGGCGATAATGACTTAAGCTTGCCGGCAATGACCCCCGTCACATCCAACGGATCCGCCGCCAGCCGCCGCAATAACACTTCCCCATCCGGATCCGCCAGATGCTGCCGCACGTCGACGAAGCGCTCATTGACATACGTGGGCGTGATGCGTTTCTGAATCTCGGCGATGTCGCGATCGTTCAGGATCGCCGGCGCGTTCTGGACCAGATCAACAAACGCCGCGGCAAACGCCGCCACATCCAAACCCGCCCAGACGGCCTGAAATTGCCCGCTCGCTTGCAATCGGTCCGCCAAATCCGCCGCCGCGGCCTGCACGTTTTTCTCATCCCCGTGCACATCGAGGCGCATCTGCGTCGCCAGGTTCGCGCTGCCGCCCGCTTCGCGGAAATCCCGCACATCCGCCGATGTCGCGGAAAAAAATTGCAGCACATCCGGCTGCCAGCGCACGCCCCTGCCCATCCACGAAAAGAGCAACCCCAGTAATGCCAGCACGCCGATCAACGCCGCCCGCCGCGCCCCAAGCAGCGCTGTCCAGCGAAGCAGCAGGCGCTCCGCCATATCGCCTTGCTTCTCCCCCCGCGGCTGGTCAGCTTCACTCATCGCCCGCGGTCCCTCGGGTCAAAAACTCCCTCTGGCAATGCTGCATTGATTTTCGCATCCAGAAACCAGTACCGCGTCACATCGCCACCAGCCGCATCGCCGCCTTGACCGCGCGACTCAATTTCAATGAACGCCAGCTTGTGCGTCTGTCTTTCCATTGCCACGCGCACCCGCCTGACCACCGCGGCCAGGTCCTTCTGCAGTGGTACAAGATCGTAAACATCCAGTCCATCCGCCTTCATTGCCAACTGCGTCCCAGCAACATCGGCAGCCTTTGGCGCATCGGGAACGCTCTCTCTCGCGCGCGACACGCCATACGTCTCGCCGAGCTTCCCCGCCTCTCCCGTCGACCACCCCCCAAGTTGCATCATCACCACCGCCAACCCAGGCCGCGCGCTCTGATCCGTCGTTGTCCATTTCTGTTCATGCTGCGAGCGCACATGCATCTTTCCCCCCGCTAGAATCACCTCAGACACATAAGGCTTCTCCGTCGAAAACCGCACGGCATTCCCGGCATTCCCCCCACCCTTGCGAATCCACAGCCGCCCGCTACTCACCAGCGGTTCTTCCAGCATCGCCAACCGCTTCTCGCAGACAAATTCCATTTCGAGCGTGCGCACATCCTTCATCGCCGCGACGTGCGCCTCAAGCTCGCGCAGCGCGTCGCTCTGCGTGCTGGCCTGTCCCGCAGCAAGCCCACAAGCGACCACGTGGCAAGCTGACACGGTGACAAAGTAAATGAACTTCCTCGCCACCGCTCTCACCTTGTCACCCCTTCAGCTTGCCACCTTGTCACGACTACAACGGCATCGGCCCGCCAGCACCCACCGCCTTCATATACGCCCCAATCCCCTCGGCCACATCCACATATCGCGGCTTATACCCCACCATCTTTGTCGTCTCAGAAATATCCGCCTCCGTATGCTTCTGGAAAAACGCATAGGGATTCTCAAAATACTCCGGCTCCAGCTTCGTACCCAGCGCCTTATTCAGCCCCGCGATCACCTCGTTAAACGACCCCGCCCGTCCGCATCCCACGTTCAGCACCGCTGCCAGCGGCGCATTCGTCGCCGGCTCCACGCGCATCGCCAGCAGGTTCGCCTGAATCACATCCTCCACCGACACAAAATCCCGCTTTTGCTCCCCCGCTGAAAACACCCGCGGCCGCTTCCCCGCACGCATCTGCAGCGACAACTGCCAGATCATGCTCGCAAATTTCCCCTTGTGCGACTCGCCCGGTCCGTACACATTGAAATACCGCAGCCCAATCACCGGCAGCTTCGAATGCTCCATCGCCCACAGATGTGCCAACCGCTCCATCGCCAGCTTCGAATAGCCATACACATTCAACGGCGCCGGCCGATCGCTGAGCTTGTTGGGCGCAGCCAGATTCCCATACACCGCGGCACTCGATGCCCAGATCACCCGCGCCCCCCACCGCGCCGCCCACCCCAGCACATGCCGGAAACCCTCCACATTGTTCCGCATCATCTTGAGCTGATCGGTCACGGTCGTATCCGTGATCGACGCCTGATGAAAAATCACATCGCACTGCCTGCACGGTTCCCCTACCGTATCGCAACTTCCCGACACCACGTCCCCGCGAAAATCGACCAGGTTCTCAAAACTTCCAGAGGAAAAATCATCCAGCACCACCACTTCGTGCCCCCCCGCCTCGCGCTCGAGGCGCTTGGCGAGATTCGACCCGATAAACCCCGCCCCGCCAGTGACCAGAATTCGCATGCAGACTCCTCGGAAAATCGGCTCAGCCAGTATAACAACCATTCTGAATCGCGTTGAGCTCTCTTCCGGCTTTTGCGTTTTGCGTTTCCGCTCTTCTACAATGATGCTATGAAGATCACCCTTAACGGTCAGGATTTTGATGTTCCGGACGGCGCCACGGTCGCATCCCTTGTGCGCCTGCGCCAGCAATCCGGACATCTGAAGACAAACGCGTACGCGGTCGAACGCAACAAGGACGTCGTCGTGCGCCCCCAGCATGAAGCCACGCGCCTGCACGAAGGCGACAAGATCGAAATCGTCGTCATGGTCGGCGGAGGCTGAGCATGAGCGATTCCATCCCGCCCCTGAAACTCGGCCCCTACACGCTCGCCTCGCGCCTCATCGTCGGCACCGGAAAATACACCGCGCTCGAGCTCATGCAGCAATGCCACTCTGTCTCCGGCACTGATTGCGTCACCGTCGCCGTCCGCCGTGAGCGCATCTTCGACAAATCCTCCGGCCGCAACATCCTAGAATTCATCGACCCGCGCCGCTACACCCTCCTCCCCAACACCGCCGGCTGCTTCAACGCCGAAGACGCCATCCGCGTCGCCCGCCTCGGCCGCGAGCTCATCCGCCACTCCGACTACAAAGGCGCCGACTGGGTCAAACTCGAAGTCCTCGGCGACGCCAAAACCCTGCTCCCCGAGCCCATCGGCACGCTCGAGGCCACGCGCACGCTGGTCAAGGAAGGCTTCCACGTCCTGGTCTACTGCTCCGACGACGTCATGCTCTGCAAGCGCCTCCAAGAAGCCGGCGCCACCGCCATCATGCCCGCCGGCTCCCCCATCGGCTCGGGCCAGGGCGTGCTCAATCCCAACGCCATCCGCATCCTGATGGAGGAACTGAAGGGAACAGACCCCGATTTTCCCGTCATCGTCGACGCCGGCGTCGGCACCGCCAGCGACGTCGCCCAGGCCATGGAACTCGGCGTCGACGGCGTGCTGCTCAACACCGCCATCGCCGGCGCCAAGGACCCTGTTGCCATGGCCCGGGCGATGTCCCACGCCTGGCAATCCGGCTACCTCGCCGCCCGCGCCGGCCGCATCCCGCGAAAACTTTACGCCACCGCCAGCAGCCCCTGGGAAGGCCGCATCAACGCATAGTTGGAGTTCCGCCTTCACGCGGTTCGCGCACGGCTTTATCGCCCGCATATCCCTCTACCCGCTCGATATATTCAACGAGCGCCTGCACCTCCCCCATCGGCATTTTCCCAGCAACAATCTCATCCTGCACCCGCCCCCCCAATTCGCTCATCCCCTCGAACCCATACGACTTGCCCACGCCCTTCAACTGATGCGCCAGCCGCCGCACCGCCTCCCAATCTCCCGCCGCCATTGATCGTCGCAAATCACTCACATAACCCGGCAGCCTGCCAACAAACACCGGCAGTATCGGCCCCACATCTGGATGCCCCGCCAATGTGCTGCGATGCCGATCCATGTCGCACCTATAGTCCCAACTGGTGTTGCAGCAGCGTACGCCAACGTCCCGCGCGCGAGGAAGCAATCTCGCGCCGCGTCAGAAAATCCTCAAACGTCAGATACACGCACTCCATCCCCGTCGGATCCTTTTTGCATCCCTCGCACGTTGGATGCCTCTGGAAATACAGAAACCGCGCCAATACCTCCCACGCACGCGAGGAAAGCACCTCTCCCGCAACCTCTAGCGCAATGGGCTCTTCGCTCGCATCCCCCTCAATCCGCTGCTCCAACCGCAGGCGCATCCGCTCGCGCAGATCGGCATTGTTCAACACCTTCCGCCACTGCCGCGCCGACAGCGCCCGCTTCTTGAGAAGCCCGTGCGCCATCGCATAATCCCGGCACGTCCCTTGTGAGAGATACAGCGAAAGCTTCTCCACCGCCGCCTCATCCACGCTGGGATCATCCTCCGCCGAAAGCTGCTTGAGCAACTGCTTGGTCGTCGCCGAGCTGCCCGACGGCTTGCGGAACTCCGGAAACGCCACCTTCTCCCGGCAATGCGGACACGTCCCCGGCGTCCCCCCGCGATCCAGTGGCACCCGCATCACCTTCCGGCAATGCGGACAACTGAACCGAAACACCTCCAACGTATCCGCGTCGTTTGACATGCCCTGTTCCCGTTTGGAATTCCGACCGATTGGAGTTCCGCCTTTAGGCGGGTTTTTTTTGCGAGGTGGACCGTATATAAACATACCGACTAAAGACGGAACTCCAAACTCTCTCCGGAATACTTCACGGTCTTTTGAATCGGCGGATCAAACGTAAAACCGACAGCCGAATTCTCGCGGACGAAAATCAGATTGAACGTGCGTTCCGCCAGTATGCCAGGGAAAGTACCTTCGCGTTTGGCGATGTGGAGGGTTTTTGTCTGCTCGTTCCAAATGAGCGAAATACGGGAGCTAGCGCCTTTTTCGTATTGGTAAGTGAGGCCATCGTCTTCGTACAGGGTAAACTTTCCGTCAGCTCCCGTGTAGATGAAGAGTGTGAGGGGGTCGGATTTCTTCTCCGTGGTGTATTGGAGGTCGGGGCCGAAGGGGATAATCGAGCCGGCGCGGATGAAAATGGGGATGGCGTCGTAGGGGGCGGCGGCGAGAATGGTTTGACCGCCAGCTTGGGGGGGATTGCCGGTCCAGAAGTCGTACCAGCCGCCCGGCGCGGCAGGGAGCACGACTGTGCGGGCGTGTTGTCTGTATTCGCAGACGGGATTCACGAGGAAGGCCGGGCCGAACATGAACTGGTCCGTGACATTGCACGCAGCTGTGTCGTTGGGGAAGTCCATGACCAGCGGCCGCATGAAGGTGCCGGCGTTGTGAGTCACGTCGGCGGCTACGGAGTAAATATAGGGCAGCAGCCGGTAGCGGAGGCGGTCGAATTTAAGCATGGTCTTGTAGGCGTCATTGTCCTCGCCGCCGAATTGCCACATCTCGCGGAATGGGAATTCGCCGTGAACGCGCAGAAGCGGTATGAACGTGGCGAACTGGAACCAGCGGGCGTTGAGCTCGCGCCATTCGTCGAGCGCTTCGGCGGTAGGGTTGCGCGAATTGAAGCGAGCGGGGACGGCGAAACCGCCGCAGTCCATCGTCCAATAGGGAAGCCCGGAGATGGAGTAGCCAAGTCCCGCGGCAATCTGCTTTTTCATTGCCGACCATGTGGAGGTGATGTCCCCGGACCAACTCGCCGCCGCATAACGTTGCTGGCCGGCGTATCCCGAACGCGTCAGAATGAAGACCCGCTGATCCGGGGCCGCCTTGCGCTGGCCTTCGTAAATCGCCTGGCTATTCAATAGCGGATAGGCGTTAAGAACCGACGCGCCAGTCCCTGCGGTCGTCGTAGCCATCCCTGCGAGCTGCTTGTCCAACGTGGTCGGCGATGGCTGCACGAATTCCGGCTCCGTCGCGTCCATCCACCACGCGTCCACGCCTTTGCTGAAAAGGCGCTCCCGAATGGACTGCCAGAACATATCCCGCGCTTCGGCGCTGTAAGGATCATAAAACGCGTATTGAAAACCGCGGGCGACCCAATCGCGCGCCGGATACACCGGCAGCATGAACCCCTTGTCCGCAAGGGCCTTGTAATTGTCGGTAGTCGGGTAAAACTTCGGCCAGACGGAAATCATCACCCGGGCATTCAGCGAGTGGATGTCCTTGATCCACTGATCCGGGTTGGGAAATCGCTGCTCATCAAACTTGTGGCTGCCCCAGTCATCCTGCCGCCAGTACATCCAATCCTGCACGATGTTGTCAAAGGGAATCATCCGCTCGCGAAAGCCCTTCACGACGTCGAGCGAAGCCTGCTGCGTTTCATAGCGCTGCCGCGACTGCCACAATCCAAAGGCCCAGACTGGCATCATCGGCGCCTGCCCGGTGAGCTTTCGATACCCCGCGATGACGCGGTCGATCGCACCCGGCCCCTTGCCGCCGTAAATAAAGTAGTAGTCGATTCCACCGCCTACCTGCGACCAGAGCCCTGTCGTGCCGGCAGTTTTGGCATCCGGCGTTTTCCACGTCAGCCGGCACGTCGAGCCTTGCTCCTTGCTCCATTCGAGTTTCAGCGTGTGCGTCGAGCCTGCATCGAAGTGAACCTTCGCAAGCTCATCGCCGGCAAGCCAGCCCTGCCGCCAGTGGTCGAAAACAAGCTGGCGATCGATCCACAGTTTGTACGCCCCGTCCGCATAGAGTCGAAACTGATAGTCGCCCGCAATCGCGGCCACGACCTGCCCTTCCCACCGAACCGATTGCTCCTGATTCCCGCGAGCCCTTGTCGCGCCGCCCCCACCATGCGCGTTGATTGTCGCGTCGACTCGCTGAGCGGATTGCGCGCCGAAATGCAGGTCTGAAAACGAAGTCGCGGTGAGGCCGCCGCGTTTGCCGGCAGCATCGATAAGGGCATCTGGCGGGATATCCGTGAACTCCCGCGTGCCACCGAATTTCGTGTAGGAAGGATTGTCCCAGAGGATGCCATACCCTTTGGAGGAGACGAGGAACGGGATGGCAATTTCGGTATTGTGCTGCCAGAGATCGAGGTCGTAGCCCGCGATATTGACCAGCCCAAGCTGATGCTGGCCCAGACCAAAGAGCGCTTCATCCTTATCGCGCGACCACCGCTGCGCGACGTGACAGGTTTCGCTGCCCTGTACCTGAGCCGGTTCAATCAGGCGAGCGTCAGAAAGCTCTTCTACAATGAGCTGATTTTCTGAGTCGAAGAACTGGACTTGACCGGTGGTTTTGGAAATATGCGCGGCGCATTGTCCGGTCCGCGTTTTGTCGCCTCGCGGGTCAATACCCATTTTGCTGATGATGTTTCCATTACCGCTGCCGCCAACGACTTCGGCAATCGGCTTCTGCGAGGTGTCGAGCACAGAGAAACTGGGATGCGCCAGGAACGCCGGATCTTTGCAAAACGTGACACGAAAAATCTCCGGGGCCACCGCGGTGACATAAAGGGAGATGTCGCCGACTCGTGCATCGGGTTCGGGGAACTGCTGACCGGATACGTGCGCGCAGAGAGCCATGCTGAAGATAACGAAACAAACGGCGCCACATAAACGCGAGGACACGGATGTCCCTCACTCTATCGCGTTGTAATCATTGTATGCGCGTCCGCCAACCCGTCCGATTTCGCCGTCACGGTCACCGTCCCATGCTGACCGCGCTTGGCTTTGATGATCGCCAGCGCCAGGCCGTTGAACGCCTTGCGGTCGTGGGACGCGAATACCGTGAGGTCGGTTGCGTCGCCGTTGTCGGTGGCGACGATTTCGCCCGGACCCGAGATCGAAAAGTGAATCAGCGACTTGGATCGCGGCGCCATCAGGCCGTCCTTGTCGGCAACCGTCAGCGTCACAAACGACAGGTCATGCCCATCGGCGGCGATCTGGTTGCGATCCGGCTGCAGCATCAGCTTGGCCGCATCGCCCGTGGTTCTCACGCTGTCGCGCGCCCACTCCTTGCCATTCTTGTAAGCCACCACGCGCAGCTCGCCCGGCTGGTAGCTCACATCATCCCAGCGGATGCGATACTCCAATTCCGGCTTCTTCTTCCGGCCCAGCGACTTGCCGTTCAGGAACAACTCCGCCTCATCACCCGATGTATACACGTGCACCGGCGTAACCTCTCCAAGGCGGTCCGGCCAGTTCCAGTGCGGCAGAATATGGGCCATCGGGAAATCGGGCCGCCACTTCGCCTGGTAAATATAGAAGCGGTCCTTCTTGAAGCCGGCGAGATCGATGATGCCGAAGTAACTGCTCCGCGACGGATCGTTGCCGCCGCCCCACGGCGTGGGCTCGCCGATGTAATCGAACCCCGTCCAGACAAACTCGCCCGCGACGAACGGCCAGCGATCCTGCGCCGCAAATTCCATATCCGGCGACGTCGCCCATCGCGGGAAATACAGGTCATATGAGCTCATCTGGTGATTCGCCGTGTCCTGCCCCTGCGGTGGTCCCGGGGGCCCGCCACCACCGCTGATCACGCCGTAGCCAGCCGCCACCGGGAAAGTGTATTCCCCGCGCGAGCTGATCGTGGACGCGGTCTCGCTGCCGTAAATCATGCTGTCGGGAAAGCTCTGCTTGAAGTTGCCATACTGCGGATTGGGCAGCCGCGAGCCCTGATAGTTCAGCCCCTTCACATCAATCGCCGCGGCAAACGGGGAGCCCGCCCGGGCATTGTTCTCCGCTGAAGTCGTAGCTCGCGTGGGATCCTCTTCGTGGACGATCGCCGCGAGCTCGCGCGCGACCGCCGCCCCCGCATCGCCCTGGCCCTGTTCCGCCACTTCGTTGCCGATACTCCACATCACCACGCTGGGGTGATTGCGATCGCGGCGGATCAGCATGCGCGTGTCCTGCTCGTGCCACATCGCGAAGATGCGGCCGTAATCATTGGGTGTTTTGGTAGAGCGCCAGGTGTCGAAGGTTTCATCCATCACCAGAAAGCCCATCGAATCCGCCATGTCCAGCAATTCGGGCGCGGGCGGATTATGGCTCGTGCGGATGGCGTTGCAGCCCATCTCGCGCAGGATTTCAAGTTGCCGTTGGAGCGCCCGATGATTCACCGCCGACCCCAGCGCGCCAAGGTCATGGTGATCGCACACGCCGTTCATCTTGACCACCTCGCCATTGACCAGCAGTCCCTTCTCCGGACTGTACTCCACTTTCCGGATGCCAAATGGCGTTTCGTATTGATCCAGCACCCCCCCGCCGCCCATCACTTTGGTCACTGCCACGTAACGGTTGGGGGCATTTGGACTCCATAGTTTTGGATTGGGCAGGTTGAACGCGGCGTCCGTTTCGGTTTTGCCATTAGGCACGTGAAGCCCGGTGACCGTGTGCGACGCCACCGCGCCGCCGGCCTTCTGTCCGTGAGCGTCGAGCGCGTGGATTTCCGTCACCACATCCACGCTGGCATCCTGCTGGGTGTTGTTTTCGACCCATACTTTCAGATTGATCTTGGCTGCGGCACTGCTGACCTCCGGCGTCGTGATGTACGTCCCCCATTGCCCGACATGCACCTTCGATGTCTTGGTCAACCAGACGCTGCGATAGATGCCGCCCCCGGGATACCAGCGCGAGGAGTTGGGCGGATTATCCAGCCGGATCGCCAGCACGTTGTCACTGCCGGGCTTTACGTAGGGCGTCAGGTCAATGCGGAACGAGGAGTAGCCATACGGCCACCCGCCGACAAGCTGCCCGTTGAGAAACACGATGGCGTAGGCCATCGCGCCATCCACGTCGAGGTAAATCTGCTTGCCCGCATCGGCCGCCGGAATGCTCAGGTGTTTTCGATACCACGCCTGCCCGTAATAAGGCAGCCGACCCGTGCCGCCCTCGCTGCCGGGCTGACCGGCGGGAATGAACGGCCCTTCCACCGCAAAATCGTGCGGCAGATCGAGCTGGCGCCAGCCGCCGTCGTTGAAATTCGGCTGGGCAAACGAGACGCCGTCGGCGGGATTTCCGGCGGGACGAGTGACGCGCTTCGCCGCATCCTTCACGAAATCGTTGCCGGTCGGCAGGATGTACTGCCAGAGTTGTTCGTTGAGGCCCGCCGCGTTGAAGGCCGTGGGTGCGGCGGCTTCGCCTTGGGCCGGCTGGCTCGCGCCGCCGCGCGCCGCACCGCGCCCGCCGCGGCCGCGCCACTGTACCAGGCTCAGGTTGCCGGTCATCGGCTCCGGGTCGCCCTTATGGAAACGCCAATCGTCGTTAATGGAGATGCGCTGTCTCGGGCCGGTGGTCATCGCAGGCTCCATTCCTCCCATTTGAATCCAGGGCTCTCTGCCGGTCTGGCAGGACGCCATCATCATCATCCAACCGCCGGCAGCCATCGCCGCCGCGATCATCAGCATCCGACCCGCATTCACACCGCACATCGACTTCATACTGCGTTCCTTTCGAGAAATGATGCGCACGTATGGTGCGCATTGGAGAACGGCTGTCAACGGTGTAACGAAAGTCCAGGCCAAGGATTTCAGCGGGAAGGGCCGGCCCCCTGCATGATGCGACGGGCTTCCTCTACCGAAATCTTCGGCAGAATCTCCGCGGGCAGGCGGCTTTCCGGCGAGACGTTGTAGACCTCAAAGCCGGCGCTCGCGCGCATATCGCGCACAAGCTCCATCGTAGGGACGATGTGCGATTCATAGTATTCATCGAGATGGCTTGGACGCCGGTCATCGCCCTTCTCATAGAATCGCTGCCCGCCGCCACCCAGGTCCATGCCGAAAACAAAAACGCGTTTCATGCCCAGGTAATAGGCGACCTGGAGAGCCGCATGCACCACCGTCATCGAGTGGAAGGAGCCCTTTTCAAGGTCCATGGAAAAGCCGATGCGTAAGGGGTCGGCCGGCGTCTTGCTGTGCAGCAACATGCCGGACGTGGACTGAAGGTGCTTCAGCAACTCGCCATCGGAAAAACCCGGCTCGCCATAGCGGTGATTTACCGGTTCGATCAAATAGGTTTTGGAATACGTCAGAACCGCCGCGTCTTGCTCGCAGATATGCCGGAGCACGTCGGAGCGGTAAAAGCATTGCGCCCCGGACTGGGCAGCCTCGCGCATCAGCTCGATGCGATTCTGCGGAAAATCGCGATCGACCACGACATAATAATCCGGCGCGAGTCCCTGTTCGCGGAATTTCACGATCGATCCGTTGAGGGCAAAAAAGGCGCGCGCGTTGGAACGCATCCCGGCAAAGTCGATAGTGGCGATGGACGGCCCGCTGGCGACGATGATGGCATCGCGCGGATCGGAATTCCGCAGAGGGTCAAGCGCGCTCAACCGGCCCACAGTCTTGCGTCGCCAGCGAATTTCACGCGCCCCCAATTCCCCGGGAACAGGCCGCAGGAAGCCGATAGGATAGCGCACCATGTGCTGAAACCGCCGCGGCGTAAGCAGCCGCCGGATATTGCGCGTGAGCCGCTGAAGCATGCCTGCCTTTTATGCGGGCGGGGAATTCCTTGCAACGCTCACACCATCCGAATCCGCGGGTATGATGTGCGCCCTAACCGGTGACAGATGGCCGACAATCCAACGATCAGCGTAATTATTCCCGCCTATCAGGCCGCGGGCATGATCGGCCGCGCGCTCGACAGCGTCCTCGGACAATCCCACTCCCCCGCAGAAATCCTCGTGATCGATGATGGCAGCACCGATGATCTTGCCGGGGCCGTGCGCAAATATGGCGACAAGGTCACGCTAATCCGCAAGGCCAACGGCGGCGCGGCCGAGGCACGCAACCTCGGCCTCGACCGGGCGCGCGGCGATCTGATCGCGTTTCTCGACGCGGATGATTACTGGCTCCCCGAAAAACTTCACTGGCAGGTCGAAGTCTTTGCCCGCTTCCCGCAGGCCGGCATCGTCGGCTCCGCCTGGTATCAGGAAAAGCCCGGAGGCGAGCGCCGCATGGCGGAGCGAACGTTTTTTTCCGATCAGCGTTTTCTCGATCGTCTGCTGCCGCCTGCCAAAGCAACGCTTGTGGACATCGTCAACCGCCTGCATATCTGCTCGATCCTGGTGCGGCGCAATGTCCTGGGCGTGGAGCGGTTCCTCCCGCCGCTGCGCATGGGCGAGGACCGCGATCTGTTCTTCCGCCTGGTCTCCCGCGCGCCGACATATCTGATCAGCCAACCGCTCGCGACCGTGGTTCTCGTGCCCGGCTCCGTTTCCCGGCACCCTGAACGACTCGACAGCGACTGCCGCGATTTGCTCTGGGTCGATCGCCGCAATGCAACACTTATGGACAATCGCGGCAGGCGCCGCAATCAGGCAATGGTCTTCCACAAGTGGGCCCGCGGCCACCTGCGCGCCGACCGGCCCCGCAGTGCGCTCCTCCCGGCCCTCCTCCGCCTGCGCGTCGAGCCATTCTCCCCCCACGCATGGTGGACGGCGGCGAAAGCCACCACCTTGAGCTGCTTCAAACGCTCCTGAACGCTGAGAAGGTGCCCTCCGGCGCGTCCTGCCCGCTATCGAGCTTCGCACAGATGCTCTCCACGACCTGCACGATCCGTGCTTTTGAATTCACATCCACGGTGTGCACAAGATGCCGGCGCACCAGCGACTGATCGAGCAGCCCCTTATGCTTGCGCACAAATGCCTCCGCGGATCGCTTCCATGCCACGCTCGAATAGTCCCCCCGCGACGCGTGAAACACCGGCATGTCCACGATCACGCCCAGCCGCATCCCCATTTGAAACGCACGAAACGTCCAATCCAGGTCGTACAGAAAAAATGCCGGGAAATTGGCCGCATCCCAAGGAAGATTCTCCGCGACCTCCCGCCGGCATGCGATAAACAATCCATCCAGCGCCTGCATCCCCGCGACTGTCCGCGACGGGGCGCCATAAACGGAAATGCTGTATTGCCCGAGATCGTGTTGCCCGCGAAAGACATTCGTCACGCGCTCGAGAATCCCGCGCCGCTTCGCGCGCCGCGCCGGATGCGCCACGATGCCAAATGCATGCTTCTCCCCCGCATCGCCCCATTTGCTTGAAACCAGCCGATCGGTCCCCGCAAGTCCCACAACATCCAACTCCTCAAGGGCCGCCTTGAGCCTCACCGGCGCCCCGGCCCCAAGCAACTCCACATCATCGTGGCAAAAAACGATGAACTCGCCACGGGCCTGCGCAAAACCCCGGTTGTACCCCTCGCACATCGAGCGCGCATCCCGAACGCGGATTAACTGATAACACGTGTCGCACATGACTTGCCGCCAATGCGCCTCGGCGCCCAGGAAGCGCACGTCATCCGTGCTGCACATGACGATCGAGAACAACGGGCTCGCGCCGTTCATCGACCCTGCTTCCCCAGGAATCCCCAGAAATTCCGCAGGGTCCTTCCCTTGCGACTCCGCGAAGAAGGAGGCGGGACACCTCGCGCCTTGCGCAGCGCCTCCCGCAGTTCCTTCCATTCCTTGAAATAGGCGTCCGACAACTGCTCCTGCGTGCTTTGCGCCTCGCGCGGCCACGGGTCCCCGGGCAACGCCGCCAGGCTGTTCAACCGGTCGTACAACTCGCGCGCCTCGGGAACGAGCCTTTCCATCAGAACGGCCCGCCATGGATTCTCCTCGCGATGCAGCAACTCCGCATCGCAGCGCTCCTCCACCTGCGTATTGAGCGCCAGACCAAACGCCTCGTTCACCTTGCGAATCAACTGCGCCGGCTCGCCCGAAATGCGATCCACCGACGCCAGGACACATTGCTGCGGCGCCCTTTCAATCATGCGCACGATCTGACGGTTGTAGTGCATCCAGTAATCCAGCGCATCCCGCGGCCGGTCCAGCGTCCCCGAATCAATCCGGCGAAACAGCGAATCGACTACCTCCCACGGCGCACGATACACAAACACATACCGTGCCTGCGGAAAAACCTCCCGCCAGAAATCCATAAACAACAGCGTCCGGGGATCCTTCCAGCCCCAGAGCTTTCCATCCCCCCCGGCGGCCTTTTGCTCCGCCAGCCGTCGTGCCACCGCCGCCAGTTCGGCGTTTACCGGGATGGGCGACTGCACCGTCCACCCGCTGTCATTCAGCCTCGCCGCACGCAGCATCTTGCGATGCAATTCCAGAAAATCCACATCCTCATAAAATCCCCGCCGATTCTGCGGCGATGCCGGCACCAGCTTCTCCCCCATCTGCACCCCCCCCGCCTCAAGGATCGACGCCATGAGCGACGTCCCCGAGCGGTGCATCCCCGAAACAATCACGGGTTCTTTTTCCGATTCACTCATCGGGGCAGTCTACCGTTGCTCAAAGATGGCACGCAAGGAACCCGCACGAATCCGGTGTCACCCTCGCACCCTGGAGAGCACCCGCGCCCACTGTTCAACCGCGCGCTCAATGCACAGGTCCCTTTCCACGCGCTGCCTGGCAGCGGCGCCATACCGCCGCCGCGTCTCCACATCCCCTGCCAGCTTTTCGATTGCCTCCATCCACTGGCCCGCGCTATCCGCCAGCAATCCCACGCACTCCTGCTCCGCTCCACCGTTGACCAGTTCCACATTCACACCAACCGGGGAAGCTATCACCGGCAGCCCAGCCGCCATGTATTGCACGATCTTGAAACCCGATTTCCCCGGCGTCCATTTGTCCAGCGGCGTAGGCGCGATGCCTATATCACCCAGTGCCAACGCTTCCGCCTCAGAAGACTCTGACCAGCGGATAAATTCAATCGGCAACGGCGGATCTTTGGGAGGGCGGTTCGCGATAACGATCAGCTTCAGACCAATCTTCCGATGCGCCTCCCCAAGCATCGGCATGATTTGCTCAAGATACCCCAGCGTCGCACCCGAACCGATCCACACCAAACCCAAGGGTGACGCCGCCCTGTGACGCTTCACCACATATTTCGCCGGGTCAACCACTGTCGCCACACGCACCCCCGCACAGCCGAACGGCGCAAATCGCTCCAGCAGCGAGTCGTTGCCGGCACAAACCTGATCCGCAATGCGCGCCGTCGAACGGAACTCCATGTTGAGCCGCCACTGGCTCGCCCGCCCGCGCTCCCGCCGCCCGACCATAATCGCGTCGTCGACATCCACAAAAATCGGCTTGGGCCGTTTCAAGCTCCACCGCATGGCCAGCGCCTCGTACCAGGACACGAGCGTCCGATGCAAAATAACCGCATCAAACTCGCGCACCGACCGTGCAAACGCCCACCGCCGCCGGATGCCCTTGGGCCGCACGCGCACGACCCACTCATATCCGCGCTCCCGCATCGGTTCGATCAGCGCCCCAACCCGCAGCCGATACGACGCCATCTCCCCATAGTCCTCCCGCGGCACGCACACCATCACGCGCATCATTGCCGCCCTGCCTGGCGCCGCTGCCGGCGCGCAAGCCTCGGGACTCTCGCTGACGGATGTCTCGATCAACTTTACCTGCTCCAATGGCATCTGTATCGTACGGGAGATTACCCGATCCACGCGCCGCGATTCAACTTCACGCACCCTCTTGTGGCCCATGAACATCTGCATCTTCACCCCAACGTTTTTTCCGACCATGGGCGGCGTGGAAGTCTGGTGTGATGTCTTCGCCCGCGGAATGATCGATCGCGGCCACAAAGTCTGCATTGTCGCCCAGAAAATGCGCTCGCCCCACCCCATGCCGGAGCTTCCCTATCCCGTCCATCTTTTCCGGCGTCCGCCACGGCAACACCTGCTCGCGGAGTTTTTCGCCTGGCCCCTGATCAGGGCCTGGCGGCGCCATCGGTTCGATATCGTCATCATCAACTACGGCTATCCACTGGGCTATGCCGCCTCGCTCCTCAAACGACGATTGAAATTCGCCACCCTCGTGGTCGCCCACGGCAACGACCTCTACGAAAACTTCAACGAGAAACGCAAAATGCGCATCGAACGCCTCCGTCGCGCGGGCTACGAACGCGCCGATCACATCGTCGCCGTATCCCGCATCCTCGCCCAGCGCGCCGCCAAAGTCATCGCCCCCGCCGCCACCCCTATCTCCATCATCCACAACGCCACCGACCTCGCCGACTGGCGGGCCAAGCTTGAACAAGCACGCCACGCACGCCCCTCCGTCGCTTCCGAATTCGATCTCGCCCCGGGCCAATTCACCCTCCAGGTCGCCGGCCTCCGCCACGTCAAACGTCCGGACCTCGCCATCGGCGCCGTCGCCCGCTGCAAGGACCTCTACGACCGCCTTAACCTCAAGCACGTCATGGTCGGCACTGGCAAAGACCCCCAACAGTATTACGCCCTCGCACGCTCGCTGGGCATCTCCCACCGCATCGCCTTCGCCGGCCTCCGCACCGGCGACGACAAATTCTGGCTCTTCGCCAACGCCCGCCTCCTCCTCCACACCAGCGACGAAGAAGGCCTCCCCATTGTCCTCACCGAAGCCGCCGCCAGCGGACTGCCCCTCCTCGCCAGCGACATTCTCCCTCACGTCGATTTCATCGGAAACTCCAACTGCGGAAAAACCTTCCCCCACGGCAACCTCGATGCCCTCGCTCCGCTGCTTGCCGACATGCTCCAACAAAACCTCACCCCCCTCGCCAACGCCTCCCGCACCCGCGCCCTCGACTTCAACCTCCCCCAAATGCTCGACGCCTACGAATCCCTCTGCCAATCCCTTCTCGCCACTCGCAACTGACCCCTATACCCTACACCCTATACCCTATACCCTACCCCGCAATGAACATCGCCATCATCATCGAACGCTTCGACCCCACCGCCGGCGGCGCCGAACGCTCCACCGCCGAAGTCGCCGCCGAAATCGCACACCGCGGCCACCAGGTCACCATCCTCACCGGCAAAGCTCCCCACCCCGAACTCACTCCCGAACTCCAATTCCGCACCTGCCCCACCGGCCTGCCCAAGGGCCTCATGCGCCTCCTGCTCTTCCGCCGTTGGATTCGAAAGCAACTCCGCCAATCAATCGTCAATGGGCAATCGGCAATTGGCAATCCTTTCGACGCCTCCCTCTCCGTCTCCAGCCTCCTTCCCGCGCAAGTCCTCGAGCCCCGTGCCGGCCTAATCCGCGCCATCCAGTCCCGCTCGCTAGCCTGGCGATCCAATGCCTTCTCCCGCCTCATGGCTCGCATCATCCATTTCCTGAACATCCGCGCCCACCTCCTCCTCGCACTCGAACGCAAAACCCTCCGCGACCCCGCCATCCAGCACATCGCCTGCATCAGCCGCTTTATGCTCGATCAGTCCGCTCACTATTACCCCGCCGTCGCCAATAAACTCGTCCACATCCCCAATGCGGTCAAACCCGTTTCCGCGACGCCCGATGAAATCGCCCATTGGCGCCATCTGCATCGCCAAAGCTGGAGCGCCGCCGCCAATCAAACCGTCTTCCTCTTCCCCAGTTTTGACTCCCGCCGCAAAGGCCTGACCCCCCTGCTGCACGCGTTCGCACTCCTGCGCAAAAATCACCCCCAAACCCCGGCCCTTCTGGTGCTTGTCGGCCGCATTCATCACTCGCATCACGCCCTTATGGGAAAACTCGGCCTCTTTCACCATACCCGCATCGTCGAACCCTTAAACGATCTCCGCCCCTGCTACGTCGCCGCCGACGTCACGGTCCTGCCGACGTATTACGATTCCTTTGGCCGCGTGGTCATCGAATCGCTTCTGCTGGGCCGGCCCGCTATCACCACCGCCTTCGCGGGCGCCGCCGAACTTGTTGCACCCCCGCCCCCCGCGCACCCGCGCGGCCGCGTCATCGCCGACCCTGACGATCAGGCCGCATTGGCCCGGGCTCTCTTTGAACTTTGCGACCCCCAGGAGCGCTCCCGCTGCGTCGCCGGGGCCGAAACGATTGCCCAGACCTACACCACCACCCACCACGTCGACCTCCTCCTCCCGTTGCTCTCACGGCAAAAACAAAAAAGCCCGGCGATGGAATTCGCCGGGCCTTCATAGAACTCACCATTCTTTATCGCGGCCGCCCCACTACATACCCAAATGCCGCCATCAGCAGCGACAATACCGCCAGCGCCCCGGCAAAGATCAACGTATTCATCATCCCGCCCTTCACCAGCCAGTCCACCCATCCCGGAATCACACCCTGATAAAACGACAACCCAATAATCAGCGTCACCAGGCTCACGATGATCGACGCCAGCGCCAACCCGCCAAACGCGCCCGATGAAGGATCGGGCAACTCCGCCATTTCCATCATCACCGGCGACGCACTGGCCGTGGTCGCAATATTCTCCAGCCCGGAAGGCGCATCGGTCACCGCCGTCCCGCCCGCGCCGGTCTGCTCAAAAATCCCCGACGCCGACCCAACGCCCGTATCCGCCTTCGTGTCGCCGCCCGGATAAATCTCATCCAGCAACTCCGCCCCCAGCGACGTATCATCCGATTCCCGCGTCAAATCCAGCAGACCAGACCCCGATCCCACGCCCTCCAGCGACAACTGATCATCAATGGCCGACTGAATCTGCGTCTGCGCCCCGGTATCTGCCAGTGTTGCATCGCCCGGCTTGATCACCTGCTGCGAAACTCTGGTCTTATCCCCCGCCCGAGTGCCGGCCCGTGTCCCCGCCGCCGTGCCACCGGTCACCACCGTGTCATCCTTCGACGTCGACGTCACCGAGTCCGCGAGCGAAATCACATCCGACCCATGCGAATCTGCTAACCCAATCCCCGAATCCGCCAGTCCCATCGACGTCCCCGCCTTGGTCCCCGCAGAGCTGCCCGACTTGGTCCGATCGCTGGACAGCTTGTCCACCTGATCGACCTTAAACATGACGCGAGCCCCGTCGCGAAACTCGCGCAGTTTGTTCTCGCTCACCAGCGTCTTGATCTGCTCGTTGGAAACCCCCAGCTTCGCGGCTGCCTCTTCCACCGTGTAGAACATCTTCGCCATGACCGCACTCCTCTTAGCGGAAAAACCCTGCCATTGTGTCATTTTTAACACCCCTATCCCGGGAAGTCCAGCCTCACTTCCTCGCGAAATATATGAAAATTGCCGATGACTCTTACGCCTGTACCCTTGAACCCTGAACCTGTACCCTTGGGTCCACCTCATGCACGAGGACATCCGCCAAATCCTCATCAACCGCCAGGCCATCCAGGCTCGCGTGGCAGAGCTCGCCTCCCAGATCGCCGCCGACTACTCCCCCAATCGCGAACTCCTGCTCATGCCGCTGCTCACCGGTTCGATCATCTTCCTCGCCGACCTCGTCCGTCACCTGCCCTTGCGCATGAAAATCGACGTCCTCGCCGTCTCCTCTTACCGCGGCGCCGCCACCACCAATCTCGGCACCCGCGTCCTCTACCCCACCACCTTTGACGTCGCCAATAAACACGTCCTCCTCATCGATGACATCCTCGACTCCGGCCAGACCCTCCACACCGTCTCCCGCCTCCTCAAATCCCAATCTGCCGCCTCCGTCAAATCCTGCGTCCTCCTTCAGAAAAAACTTGCCAAACCCCCCGCCACCCAGGCCGATTACATCGGCTTCGAAATCCCCGACGAATTCGTCGTCGGCTACGGCCTGGACTTCAACGGCTACTACCGCAACCTCCCCGACATCGCCACCCTCCATCCTCACCTCCTCAATCAATAACCACTCAGCGCGCCGGCTGCGTCGTAGCGCCCACTTCTGCCGAATCAAAGCCGTAACGTCTTTTCAGTATTTCTCGTATCCCATTGACCTCCAGCCACGCGGCTTTGAATTGCGCCTCTCGAATCGGAACTTGGTTTTCGGCTTCCAGTAATTGCCTTCGATTCGAAGCATTCTCAACCGCCATACGCGCTTCCGCCAACCGATTCGCCGCTGAAAATAGCCGTTGTTGCGAATCCCTAAAAACGTGCGCGAGCTCGGCCGGGACCCTCTCGAAGCCTTCCACCTTTGAAGTCTGATCTTCCTTCCGCAGCATCACCTGCAACGGCGGATCCGGCGCCTTCATTTGCTCTGTCGAAATGTCCGCGCAAATGAGGGGCGGCATCAGTGCAATCAAAATCCACCGCATGCGTACCTCCAAAGCACACCGTGCCCTTGTTCGGTTCTCATGGCGAGGGCGGAGGTGGAACCAACGGCCGCATCAGCACCAATAAATCCGGCACATGCACCGTGGCAATTCGCCACACAATGTCATTCTTGATCATGCCATAATCGTGCGCCAGAATATTGCGCGTTGCGCTGATCTTTGCCCACGGAATTTCGGCATGCGCCGCTTTGAATGATTGAGAAAATCGCCCGCGTGGCCTCGCCGATGATTTCCACTTGCCGCTCCACGGCCGACCGTAACAGGAGATTTCTCCCGTATTCCTCCTCGGTTTGTCCGGCGATAAACGAAGCAATTGCCTCCCTTGCCTTGACAATGTCATTCAGCCGAGCCGCGTCTTTCACGTCAACCGACATACACCGCCTCGCGCGTCCGCATGATCTCGTGCCGGCGATAAGGGTCCGCGAGCCGTCCCGTTTTCACCAGATCGATCGCGCGCCCCCCAAATATCGCCGATAATTCCTCCCGCATGGATACGTAAGTATCCAGCGTTAAGGTATGCCCCTCTTCAAACGTCACCAGCACGTCGATATCACTATCCGCCCTGAAATCGTCGCGCAATACCGATCCGAATAGCGACAACTCGCGGATGTGCCATTTGCGCGCAAATTCACGTAACACGATTTGGTCAAACTGAATAGGCATATTCCGCACGAGTCACCTTTCCAGATTATATCGCCAGCTGCCCTCGAATGCCTCACCCGTTCTCACTGCCTATACTACTCTCCCCACATGGAAGGACTACATGACCGCCCAACCCACACAACTCCTCCTCCCTGCCCCGCACCACAACCGCCGCTGGACCACCTTCGCCCTCGTCATGGTCATGGTCCTCGCCTCCATGGAAGCCACCATCACCTCCACCGCCATGCCCACCATCATTGGCCAGCTCCATGGCCTCGCCTATTACTCTTGGCCCATCTCCGTCTACCTCCTCGCCTCCACACTCACCATGCCCCTCTACGGCTGGCTCGCTGATTCCCTCGGCCGCAAACGCGTCCTCCTCTCCGCCATGCTCCTCTTCTCCATCGGCTCGCTCCTCGCCTCCTTCTCCAACTCCATGCTCACCCTCATCATCTTCCGCGGCATTCAGGGTCTGGGTGCTGGCGGAATCATGCCCGTCGTACTCACCATCCTCGGCGACATCTTCACCCTCCAGGAACGCGCCAAAGTCCAGGGCGCTTTTTCCGCCGTCTGGGGAATCGCCTCCTTCGCCGGCCCCGCCCTGGGCTCCTTCCTTGTCACCACCGACCGCTTCGCGCCGTATTTTCCCGAAATCCTTCGCCCCTTCCTCGGCTGGCCCACCATCTTCTGGATCAGCCTCCCCCTCGCCGCGCTGGCTGCCATCGTCCTGATCGCAAAATACGAAGACCACCATCACCACCACGCCGCGCAGGCCAACAGCAACAACGCAGCCCAAAATCACGAATCCAAATTCAAAAAATACCTCCAAACCCTCCTCTCTCCTCCCATCTTCGCCTGCATCCTCACCAGCACCCTCATGGGCATCGCTGTCATCGCCCTCGACACCTGGGTCCCCCTCTACATCCAGGGCGCCCGCGGCATGTCAGCCGCCGCCGTCGGCGCCACGATCACCCCCGTCATGTGCGCCTGGGCGACCTCCGGTATCTTCGCCGCGCCGCTCCTCCTCCGCTGGTCCTACCGCAAACTCGGCGTCCGCGGAACGCTCCTGGGCATCCTCGGCTTCGCCGGCCTGCTCGTCTGCGCTTTCACGACCGCATCACTCCCCTTCATCATCGCCGCCCTCTTCATCGTCGGCCTGGGCTTTGGCCCCGTCTCCATGGCCACACTCCTCGCCGCCCAAAACGCCGTCTCCTACAACCAGCGCGGCATCGTCACCGCCGCCATCACCTTCACCCGCAACTTCGGCGGCGCCATGGGCATCGCCATCCTCGGCGAACTCTTCAACGCCCTCACCGCCAAACCCCTCGCCGACCTTCACCTCCCTTTCAAAGTCAACGAGCTTCTCGATCCCCACCTGCTCAGCGAGAATCAGAAAGCCTATCCCGACGACCTCCTGCGCGCCCAGGCCACCCTCTCCCACGCCCTCCTCTTCGTCTTCTCCGCCATGCTCGCCTTCGCCCTTCTCCAGCTTCTCACCGCCGCCAAACTCCCCGACTCCCACAAGCAGTCCCCCGCTACCACCGCCGACGCCCTCGAAGCCACCGTCGCCTAAGGATAATTACGGGCCGGAAATTTCTTGCATCTGCAGAATTCTGGTGACATATTAAACGAATCCATTTCTACAGATTCCCACGTGTTGCTTTTTCGAAAGGTGCGCCATGAAAAACCTTATCAAACATAAAGTCTGGTTACTGCTCCCCCTGGTCATTCTCGGCATGGTGACGCTGGCCTTAGCAGCCTCCACCATCACCGGTCACGGCAGCTTCGACGGCACCGTTCAAATTGCCATCGCCGACCCCGGCCCCGTCATTCTCGACATCGACGCAACCGGCAACATCACCCATCTCGGCAAATGCCAGCTCCATCTCCACACCGAAGCCGACTTCTCCACCGGCCAGCCCGTGCCCATCCCCCCCAGCACCGGCACCATCACCGCCGCCAACGGTGACACCCTCTCATTCACCCTCCGCTGGACAACCAATCAACTCGACCCAGGCGTCTTTGATACCTCCGGCCCCTTCACCATCACCGGCGGTACCGGCCGCTACGCAGGTGCCACCGGCGGCGGCAACTACCACGGCATCGTCGACCTCAACAACCAGGAAGTCTCCGCCGACATCACCGGCGAATTGAATCGCTGATAATCACGGCACCGCGCGTTTATTCCTTCTTCGGCGCAAATACTTCCACCTGCGCCCGCGCCTGTGTCTCAATGTGCCCATCGTAAAAACCCACCGCGATCTGCTTCTTGTTCGGATCCAGATCCAGCCGTTCAAATGCCACCGGATGCACCGATGCCGCAGGAACGCGAACAAACGATCCTCCGCCTCCCAGAAACACAAACGTGCTGTTCTGGTTCACCCACGCCGCCTGCTCCTCCGGCGTCCCCTTGATGATCGTCTCCGGTATCTCAATGTTCGGCGCAAAAAGCCGCAACGTCTGCTCCGGCGTCCACTTCGCATTCATCTGCTTCATCGTCCCTGACGTGATTAACGTCCCCAAGTCCGGCGGCAGCGTGTCATTGTTCGCCGCCGCATAAATCGCCAGTCCCATCACCACCCCCTTAAGACTCGTGGCCACGACAACATTCGTCGCCGGCCGCGTCGCCGGCATGCTCGTCGGCCCCTTCGACACCCGCGCCGGATCCTCCGCCTTCATCTGCCCCATCCCCAAAACCGCCACCACCACCATCACCCAAATCCGCATCCCATCCTCCTTCCAAATTCATCTGTGTTCATCCGTGGCTAATTTCCCGTCTGCTCCGCCCGCGGCGGATTCACGTACGCCGACACCGGCCCCTCATGCCCCTCGCGATCCACCGCCTTCACGCCCAGCACCACGTGATCGATCTGCAAATCCTTGATCGTATACGTCCGCACATTGCCTACCCAGATCTCCTTCTCCCAATCCGGCGCAATCGTCGACCGTACCACCACCACAAACCCCGCCAGATCCGCCTCCGGATTCGGATAATCCCACCGCAAAACCGCATCATACCCCGACGCCCCGCGCGTGATCCCTACCCGCGCCGCTGTCCCGCGCCCACGCGCTGGCGTTGCTGCGCCCTCTTCCTGCGTCGCCGCAGGCTCTGTCTCCGCACCGCGCGCACCCCGCGCCCCCGCCACTCGCTCCGGCATCGTGATCGGCGCCTTGGGCGCAAGCGCCAGCGCCGCAGCCGCCGCCGCATTCACGCGTATCACCTTCGTCGCATACGCCGGCGACATGTTCTCCAGCGTGTCCTTCTCCGAATGCTGATTCTCCAGGTTCTCGCACGCCGACGTGATCCGCACAGCCGGATACCCCTCCTGATTAAACGCCGTGTGATCCCCCCCGCGCCCGAACCGGTCATACCGAAACACCATCTCCGCCGAAAAATCCGGCACATACTTCTCCGCCGTCGCCCGCACAAACCGCGCAATCTGCCGCGACGGCGAGTCGTTCGGATCTTCCGAATACACCATCACGTGCTTATCATCCTTCGCCCCATTCCCGCTGGTATCCGTCCCGATGATGTCATTATTCAGCACCGCCTCAATTTCCTGCTTCCCCGCCTTCACCCGCCGCGCCATCGCGTGCGCCCCAACGAGCCCCTGCTCCTCCCCCGCAAACGCCACAAACACCAGCGTCGCATCAAACTCATATTGCGAGAGCACCCGCGCGCACTCCATCACGCACGCCGTTCCGCTGCCGTCATCGCACGCCCCCGGCGCAACCGCCTCCACCGCCACCGCCGGCGCAGCCCGCGGCACCACCGTCCGCAACAAATTCACCGTGTCATAATGCCCGCTTACAATAATCCACCGACTTCTAGCCTGCTCCGACTTCCCCGGCAAAATCGCCACCACATTCCGCAGTTCCACATCCTTCCAGATCCGCCCCCCGCGCGGAATCTGATGCGTATCAAAACTGACCTGCAGCCGCGGGCTGTAACTCTTCATCTCCGCCAAAATCCACTCCCGCGCCGCCCCAATCCCCCGATCCGCCTTGGTCGGATCGGAAAGCGTATTCCGCGTCCCAAAACTCACCAGCTTCCGAATCACCCCCACCACCCTCTCCTCCGAAACCTCCGAGACAATCTTGGCAATCCTCGGATCCACCTTCAATTCCGGCCGCCGCCCAATCGGCGCAGCAGGCCCCGCCGCCTCCCCCCCACCGCGCTGCTGCGCAAACCCCACGCTCCCAAAAACTGCAACGGCAAACACGCACGAAGAAGCAATGAACTTATTCATGGTCACAGATTCTAACCCCCCTCCTTCATCACGCAACCGCAATCATCGCCACATGTACCTCCCCATCGCCAAGTGATCCCCGCCGGTTCTTTTGCTATAGTGGCGCCATCTGGCTGGAGACAACTATGAAATGGCAGGATTACATCGAGCAGCGGCCAGGAGTCATGCTTGGAAAGCCCGTCATCAAAGGCACCCGACTGACGGTCGAGCATATTGTCGAACGGTTGGGCGCGGGGTGGACGGAGAACCAATTGCTGGATTCCTATCCCCAATTGAAAGTCGAGCATATCCGTGCCGCGCTCACCTTCGCGGCACGCTCCTTGGGCTCTGACGAAACGATTTTCATGGCGGAAACCACCCCGTGAAAATTCTTGCGGATGAGAACATCGACCGGTCCATCGTCGAGTACCTGCGCAGCGCGGGACACGACGTCGTCTGGATGTCCCAACACGCGCCGGGCGCGGACGATGAAATCGTCATGTCTCTCGCCCAGTCTGAGCAGCGCGTGATCATCACGTTCGACAGAGACTATGGCGAGTTGCTCTATCACCAACACAAAGCCGCTGTCGGTGTGATTTATCTCCGGATCGATGCTATTTCTCCTGAATACCTGCTGACCACATTCGTTCGTGCCTGGACCGAGCTCGAATCCAAGGTACTCGGCTGCTTTATCGTCGTCTCGAATGACCGAATCCGCATTCGTCCGCTCCCAATACAATGACTGTATTGCGTGCCGTGCGCTCAAAGAAAATCCCCTGCTCAAGTGCGCACTCACCTATTGCCACCGCTTCACACCACCCATTAAATTACCCCCGTCACATCTCTCTCCCACCCGGAGGCCAGGCATGCGTTTCCATTTCTCTTTGCGCGGTACCTTTTTGCATCTGCTCACCATTACTGCCTTGCTGACCCTTCCCCGCCCCGCTCCCGCCCAAACCCACCTCGACCACTCCCTCATCAAAGACCTCACCTGGCGAAACATCGGCAACGCCAACCTCAAAGGCCGCATCTCCGCCATCGACGCACTCGACTCAGACTGGTCACACGTCATCGTCGGAACCGCCTCCGGTGGTGTCTTCAAATCCGTCAACGGCGGCACAACCTGGACCTCCATCTTCGACCACTACGGCGCCGCCTCCATCGGTGACGTCCGGCTCTTCCAGCCAAACCCCGACATCATCTGGGTCGGCACCGGCGAAGAATGCGGCCGCAACTCCGCCACCTGGGGCGACGGCGTTTACAAATCCACCGACGGCGGCCGCTCCTTCACCAACATGGGCCTCCGCGATTCCTTCAACATCGGCTCCGTCCTCACGCATCCCACCGATCCCAACATCGTCTACGTCACCGCCCTGGGCTGCATCTGGGGCCCCGTCGGCGACCGCGGCCTGTTTAAAACCACCGACGGCGGCCACACCTGGACCAAACTCACCAACGGCCTCCCGCCCGATGACAAAAAAACCGGCGCACTCTACATCATCATGGACCCATCCAACCCCGACATCCTCTACGTCTCCTTCTGGGCGCGCATCCGCACGCCCTGGCAACTCACCAGCGGCGGACCCAACGGCGGCATCTTCAAATCCACCGACGCCGGAAAATCCTGGCGAAAACTCACCAACGGCCTGCCCCCCGGCGACTCCGGCAAAATCGGCCTCGCCATCGCCGCCTCCAACCCCAAAGTCCTCATGGCCCATTACGAAGCCACCCTCCATCCAGAGCCCGGCACGCCCGACTACGATGACATGACCAAGCTCGGCACCGGCATCTACCGCTCCGAAGACGCCGGCGAATCCTGGCAATACCTCAACCGCTACTGGAGCCGCCCCTTCTACTACAACCACATCGCCATTAACCCCCTCGACGACAAACTCACTTATCACCCCAACCAGACCTTCCAGATGTCCACCGACGGCGGCCGCACCTTGAGCGGCGGCCGCGGCGGCGGTGCAGGCTTTGCCCGCGGCGGTCGTGGCGCAGGCGCCCGCGGCCCCGACACCCAAGGTGCCCCCGGCGCAACCGAAGGCCCCGCAGTCGCCACCACCGCACCCGGCGCGGAATCCGAATCCACCCAACCCCGCAACGAACTCGGCCACTGCTGGCACGCCATCTGGCTCGATCCCCACAACAAAAACCGCTTCTACACCGGCAGCGATGGCGGCGTCCACCTCACCCACGACGGCGGCCGCACCTACGTCACCTTCAAAAACATCAACGCCACTCAATACTACCGCCTCGCCGTCGACATGCGCGACCCCTACTACGTCTACGGCGGACTCCAGGACGCCGGCACCTCCGGCGGACCCTCTATGACCCGCGCCCGCGCCATCTACGACTCCGACTGGATCAGCGTTTACTCCGGCGACGGCATGCACGTCCTCGCCGACCCCAACGACTGGCGCACCGTCTACGCCGAACGCGACCCGCGCGGCCAGGGCGGCGACGTCCAACGCTTCAACGTCGAAACCCGCGAAATCGTCAGCATCCGCCCGCAGAAGGGTCAGAACATCACCAACTACGACCAGTACATCACCCCCGAAATCGAACAAATGCAGCTCGACAAGGGCTGGGGCCCCTCGCCGGGCGCAGGCAGCGGCGCTTTCCGCTGGAACTGGAACCAGGCCCTTGCCATGTCCCCGCACGATTCCCGCACCATTTACCTCGGCGCAAACCACCTCTTCAAATCCACCGACCGCGGCGACACCTGGTCCCTCATCAGCCCCGACCTCACCAAAAACGACCCCGTCCGCACCAAAAAAGGCTCCGGCGGTCTCACCCCCGATGAAGTCCCCGGCGGCGGCGCGGAATACTACGGCACCATCGTCTGCACCGAAGAATCCCCCATTCTCCCCGGCGTCATCTGGGTCGGCACCGACGACGGCAACGTCCAGGTCTCCCGCAACGGCGGGAAAACCTGGACCAACACCCTCCCCAACATCAAAGGACCCCCCCCCCTCCCCGGTCACGACATGTACGTCAGCCGCGTCGAGCCCTCCCACTTCGACGCCGGCACCTGCTTCATCTCCCTCGACGGCCACAAGCTCGCCAACTTCCAGCCCTGGATCTTCAAAACCACCGACTACGGCGCATCCTGGACCAATATCTCCGGCAACCTCCCCGACCACGACTTCATCCACGTCATCCGCCAGGACCGCAAAAACCCCGACCTCTTCTTCGCCGGCACCGAGTTCGCCATCTACTACTCCATCAACGGCGGCAAACATTGGTCGAAACTTAGCAACAACCTCCCTACCGTCGCCGTCCACGACATCCTCATCCACCCGCGCGACAACGACCTGATCATCGGCACCCACGGCCGCGGCATCTGGATCATGGACGACATCTCCGCCCTAGAGCAGCTCACCCCCGACATCCTCTCTTCCGAAGCCCACCTCTTCACCAACAAAACCGCCACCAGATGGCTCACCATCGAACCCATGGACCCCGGCGGCGCCTATTATTTCCAAGGCCAAAACCCCACCAGAAACGCCGTCATCAACTACTACTTAGGCCCCAACGCCACCGGTGAAGTCACCATCGAAATCTCCGACCGCCAGGCAAATAACCCCCGCACCCGCCGCTACATCACCCGCGCCACCCCCGGCATCAACAAACTCGAATGGGACATGCGCTTCTCCCCCGCCCCACCCACCACCCGCACCAACGCCCCCGACGATGACGACGACGACAAAACCTTCCCCATCGCCCAACAAACACCCCCCGGCGGCGCCCGCGGTGGCCCCCAACGCGGCAGTCGCGGCGGAGCCGGCCGCGGCTTCGGTGCTCGCGGCGGCGCAGCCGCTGGCGCAGGCGGCGACACCGCCCAACCCGGCGTCTACAAAATCACCCTGACCCTCAACAACAAGACCTACACCAGCTCCATCACCATCCGCCCCGACCCCATGCTCGGTGCCAATTGATCCACCGTCTAGCCCCGCCTGGAAAGGCGCGGCAAAACCCCCACACGCAACCGTACCGCTCATCCGCGTCCGACTGCTCAAACTGCAACTGAGAGCATGAACCGAGGCCCGGATGGGCCGTCATATGAGTAGCATGGCCCGCATGGGCCATGAACTTGCCCATTTAATGTCGTGAGCCCCGGAGGGGCGCCACACGCGCACACGAGCCCCGCGCAATGCGAAATGTTCGAAAAGTAGGTGCAAGACTTCCGCCCCCAATTTTTACCGATTCCTCCCGGCCCCGGCAGGCCAAACGCTTCTAGCCCACGGCCGGGTGCCATGCTTCTGGCCCTGAAATTCAATACGAAATGCTCCTCTCGAACGAGTGGCCGCGCGCATCCACATTGGCCAGAAGCATGCTGGTTTGCGAGAGCCTACCTGCGTTCGCCATCCCTTCCGGCCACCCCACTCCGACGGCTCCCGTCCTACGGTGGTAATTTGGCGGGCCGGCGTGCCATGCTATACAATGGCTTGGTCGATCATGTTTTGGGACAAACACTATGACACACGCGCAACTCGTGAAGCGAGTAGAACAATTAGAGCGGGAAGTCTCCTCCGTTAAGCAAAAACTGGCCGGCGCTCCCAATGGCCAACCACCTAAATCCGCGGACGACCTCTTCGGCATGTTCCGAAACGATCCCGACTTTAAGAAAGCGATGGAACTCGGCGCCGCCTATCGCAGGTCGCTCCGTCCAGGCCACGCCAGACGAGCACGCAAAAAATGATCCTGCTCGATACCGACCACATCACAATGCTCCAATGGGGAGGCATCGCAGGCCAGCGAATCCGAGACCGATTGCGAATACTCGGTCTCGCCGATGCACCTCCAACAACCATTATTACTTACGAAGAGCAGATTCGCGGCTGGATGGCCGGTATCGCCAAGACCAGAACGATCGCGGATTTGGTGCGCGTTTACGACAAGCTCGCGGCGCACCTTCGTTACTTCTCCACCTTACAGGTCATTCCATTCACCGAGAAGGCCGCCACCGAATATCAGCGGCTTCGCGCCCTCAAACTTCCCATTGGCACAATGGATCTGAGAATCGCGGCAATCGCTCTGGCGCATGACGCCACCCTCTTCTCCAGAAACTTGAGCGACTTTCGAAAGGTCCCGGCATTACAAGTCCAGGACGCTTCCGCTTGATGAATACAATAGTCGGGACAGAGGTCGTTCCGTCGCCCTATTGTTCCTTCCTATACTCCAGAATATCCCCCGGCTGGCAATCCAATGCCTTGCACACCGCCTCCATCGTCGACAGCCGAATCGCCTTCACCTTCCCGTTCTTCAACACCGAAATATTGGCCATCGTAATGCCAACCTTCTCGGCCAGCTCCGTCACACTCATCTTCCGCTTCGCCAGCATGACATCGATATTGATGATGATCGCCATGCTGCTTACACCGTCAGGTCATTCTCGGATTTCATATCCACCGCCTTCTGCAGAATCCGCTCAAACATCGCCGCCGCCGTCGCCACAATGATCGCGGGAAAGCTCACCAGAACGCGCATGAACACCCCCGCCGGCCTGTCATCTCTGTCGCCGCCAATCATGAAGACCACGCTCACCGCAACAAAAACAATAATCACCAGCCCGCAATATTTGATAATCCGCAGCGCCCTCACCGCCTCCGGCGTGAACACCTTATTTTGCCCTACGTACCCCAGCACCCTGAACGCCTGATACAGCCCCACAAAAAACGGAATCGCCGCGACATACACATACGCCACAAAAAAATCCAAATACACCGCAAAGAACGCCGCATGCGCGTTCACCCCCTCAACGTGCGGCTCCCAAAGCAAAAACGCCAGCGCCCCCATCCCGATCAGCACAATAACCGCCTGCAGAAACGCCACAGAACTCCGCTTCATGGTTGGTGCTTTTACGTTTTCCATGGTTTCAGATTACCAAGGCACTTATCGTTTGTCAATATAAATTTATCGTTAATTTTGCCATCGGATTACACCCATTCGCCAGTTCAGTACACGATAGGGCCCGCGGTCGCGCGTGTCACCACGAGAAAGTCCAACGCCAAGCAGACTCTTCCACCATCCCAGCTTCAAAGTATGATGGCCTTTCATATCGCCCCTGACCGCTGACCTGGCCTGAATCTATGTCAAAGCCATCACCGCCGCGCCTTAATCCCGGCATCAAATTGCCGTGGCTGATTCTTCCGGCTCTGACGCTCGTCGCGACCGTCATCGCCGTCATTTGGGCGATGCGTCCAATCGATTCTCCGCGCACGTCCGCCCCAAAAGCGCCCACCCCACACTCCGACGGCTCCCCCTCCTGGTCCTCCGACTCCAAACAAATCCTCTTCTACTCCGATGACCCCGGCACCTCCCAAATCTTCCGCGCCAACGCCGACGGCTCAAACCGCACCCAGCTCACCCACGACCACGCCGACAACGGCTATCCCAACTTCTCCCCCGACGGCCACCACATCACCTTTGACTCCGACCGCGACGGCAACTTCGAAATCTATACCATGAACCCCGACGGCTCCAATATCGCCCGCCTCACCCAAAACCCCGCCCGCGATGTTTCGCCCTCCTGGTCACCCGATGGTCGCACGATCGCCTTCATGTCCGATCGTGCCGCGCAGGGCCAATTCGACATCTGGCTCATCAACGCCGACGGCAACAACCCCCGCCAACTCACCCACACCACCTCCGCCTGGTTCCCCCGCTTCTCCCCCGATGGCAAAACACTCGCCTTCCACGTCGGCCGCGACGTCCACACCCTCGACCTCCAATCCCAAAAACTCACCCGCCTCACCACCGACCCCGACAACGGCATGTATCCCGACTTCTCCCCCGATGGAAAACGCATCACCTTCATGTCCTGGCGCGACGGCCATTCCGAAGTCTATCTCATGAACGCCGACGGCTCCCAACAAACCCGCCTCACCCACACAAAAAATGGCGACGCCATCGACCCCCGCTTCTCCCCCGACGGCTCCCAGATCGTCTACATCCACCTCCCCAACGCCCTCAACACCCCCGGCCCAAAAATCATCTCCTTCGTCGCCCTCCAATAATCCAGCACGCAATCACTCCCCCACCTTGCTCCGAAACGGCGCCGCCGGCAACCCCGCCCCGTTATACAAACTCGCCCCCTCCGGCCACCGGTTCCACGCATAATGCACCGCCGCCGGCTCCTTCACCTCCGCACTCGTCACCACCACCACATCGCCCTCTATCCGCGCGCTGGCCGCCACATACTTCCCATCCGCCCCCGCCAACTCAAACCCCTTCACCTCGCCGCCTCGCGCCATCAGCCCCGCAGCATGCGAAAACTTCACCCGCACCGCCTGCCCCTCCGCGCTGATCGCCGCCATCATCGGCCCAGCGCACTCAATTTTCTCCCCATACACCCGCGCACGCGCAATCCGCGCCAGCCGCTCCCCCAAATCCTGCTTGTTCTTCGGATGCACGTTGCTCTTGTCCCCGATATCAATCGTCACCGCCATCCCCGTATTCGGCTCCTTGAGCGCCTCCGCCTGCGCCTCTCGCACCTCCGGCCGATTGCTGTTGTTATCCAACGCCGCCAGCTGCACAAAATAAAACGGCAACTCCGCGCCCCACTCCTCCCGCCAACTCTTGATCAATGCCGCCATCAGCGCCGAATACTCGGACGTAGACCCCGTGATCGACTCCCCCTGATACCACAAAAACCCCCGTATCCCATACGGCATCACCGGATGCAGCATCGCATTCCACAACAGCATCGGACTATGCTGATCCTGCCGCGGATTCCGCGGCGCATTGCGCCCCCGCGCCTGTGTCGCCGTCCCCGCCGGACTCGTCGCCGCCCGCGCATCCCACGCCTCCACCGCCTTCCCATACGCATCCATGATCGGCTTGAATTCTTTCTCCAAAACTCCCTTACTGATCCAGCACTGCGCCGTGCTCGCCCCATACGACACATTCAAAAACCCCACCGGCACCTTCAGCGCTTTCTGCAACTCCCGCGAAAAAAAATACCCCACCGCCGAAAAATTCCCCACCGTCTCCGGCGAACACACTTCCCACTTCCCCTCACAATCCTCCTCCACCCGCTCGCTCAATTTCATCTTCACCGTAAACATCCGAATCCGCGGATAGTCCGCCGCCGCAATCTCCTTCTCTTCATCCTTCACCCCCGCCCACGTCTTGGTCTTCTTCGAAACCGTAAACTCCATGTTCGACTGCCCCGACCCCAGCCACACCTCCCCCACCAGCACATCCCCAATCACCACCTTATTCTTCCCGCTGATCACCATGTCCACCGCCGCATCCGTCGCCTTCATCGCCAAAAGCTTCACCATCCACTTCCCATCCGCCCCCGCGCGGGCCGTCTGCTTCTGCCCCGCCACCTCCACCGTCACCTCCTCGCCGCTATCCGCCCCCCCCCACACCGGCACCGCCATCCCCGCCTGCAAAACCATATGCTCCGAAAAAACCGCCGCCGGCTTCACATCCGCGCGACCCGCTCCAACCAGCCCCAGCACAACCATCACCGCAGTTTTCAATTTCATCGCACGCTCCCTTTCAACATCATCGCCAACGCGTCCCGCGCCGCACCATTGCACCAGCAACACCGCCAATGTGGCACAGCCGCCCCCGGCTGTGATCAGCAAATCCCACAATTTGTCAATTGTCCCTTGTCTATTGTCTATTCCCATTCGCAACAACCGCCGTCCCCCCACGTTCAACCCACCATGAAATACGCACTTCTTTTCGCATTGGCAATCACAAATTCCGCCTTCGCCCAGGAAGCCGCGACGCAAACCCGCGACCTCAACACCGGCCAATCTTATGCGCAGCGCCCCGCCACCCAGCCCGCGCCCAAGGAATGGACCGACAAAGACACCGGCCACCGCGTCGTCCGCCTCTCCGAGGAGCCCAATTCCCAGTCCCTCTACTTCCATCAATACTCCTTCTCCCCCGACGGAAAAAAACTCGCCTTCACGTCCCCCACCGGCATCTACCAGGTCGAACTCGCTTCCAAAACAATCGAAAAAATCCTCCCCGCCGAAGACACTAAAGACAACCAACGCATCCGCAACAACATCATCCACGTCGGCCGAAAAACCGGTTCGATTTTTTTCACCCGGACCGCCGTTTCCGCCAATGACGGCCAGGCCGGCGGCTACGCCGTCTCCGCCGATCGGGGCGCCGCCCAACGCTCCGTCTGGAAAATCGACCCCGTCTCCAAACAGGAAACCAAAATCGGCGACATCCCGCCCAACCACAACCTCTCCGCCGTCAACTGCGACGAAACGCTCCTCGGCGGCGCGGTTCTCTACCTCGACGGCCGCGGGGGCGCAGCAACACGACCCGTCACCGCTGCCGCCGGTCAACGCATCAACCTCCAGCAACGCTGGGCACAGCACCTGCCCATGGCCATCCTCACCATGGACACCAAAACCGGCGCCCTCAAAACTTTCAATCCCTCCAACGACTGGGACAATCACTTCCAGTTTTCGCCCACGGACCCCGACCTCTTCATGTACTGCCACGAAGGCCCCTGGCAAAATAACGACCGCGTCTGGACCATCCGCACCGATGGGAACGTCGAATCGAATAAACCCTTCAAGGTCCACGCCCGCACCATGATCAACGAAATCTGGGGCCACGAGTTCTGGGCTCCCGACAGCTCCACTTCCTGGTACCAGCTCTACACCCCGCGCAGCGGCGGCGGCGGCGGCGGCGAAGGAGCCGTCTGCTGGATCGCCGGCACCAACCTCAAAACCCACCAGCAAACCTGGTATCACCTCGCCAACAGCGACCTTTCGATCCACGTGAATATTTCTCCTGACGGAACCATGTTCGCAGGCGACGGCAACACCCCCAACCCCTGGATCTTCCTCCACCACCCCCGCTTGGCCCGCAATATGGCCGAAGGTGTCTACGACGCCAGCACGCTCATCCAGCCGGGGAGCATCGAATCGGAGCGCCTCGTAAATATGTCTGCCCACCAATACGCCCTCGAACCCAACCCCATGTTCACCCCCGACAACAAATGGATCATCTTCCGCTCCAACATGTTCGGTCCGTCGCATGTTTTCATGGTCGAGGTCGCGAAGGCGAAGTGAGGCTTGGAGTTCACGCGTTCACGCTTTGAGGGTACTCCAACGAGCTTCGATCGGAACCCTGAAACCCCAACGGGCCTCGTCTCGAAAATTCGGCCTTCTTTCCAGCACATTGGGATCCTAAGCTTAGAATTCCACGTGGACAAGTTGTCGCGGCCGCTTCTATAGTGTCACCTAAATACTAGTGACTCCAGCGTAACTGGACTGGCCACAGTTAGGCCGCAAATGTAATCACACTGGCTCACCTTCGGGTG
>JADMIO010976114.1_pt1 | contig 64528 bp, 53 predicted proteins | sample 8958161 | NCBI WGS metagenome assembly JADMIO01 (sample SAMN16585339, study PRJNA669376) | soil metagenome | isolation source: Crop rotation soil | place: USA: Cullars Rotation, Alabama | collected 2011 | reverse complement strand
CGACTTCAAGTCACGTGAATTCCAAGCTTCGGATCCCACTGTGCTGGAAAGCCGCACCAACGCCACCGGGGCGGCTACCGCCCAGGATGGGTGCGGCGCTGTCACAGTCAGTTACTCTGATTCCGTCACGACAAACTGTGGTGCGACCAAAATAATTGCGCGCACCTGGAGCGCCATCGATGCCTGCGGTAATGTGACCAACTCTGTGCAAACGATTACGGTCCGCGATACAATCAAGCCCACGATTGTCTGCCCGGCGGATGTCGTGCTGGAATGTCCAGCCAATACCAGCACCAATGCCACTGGAGTAGCCACGGCTCAGGATTCTTGCAGCCAGGTGACCATCCGCTTTAGCGATTCCACCAGCACGATTTGCGGCAATGCGAAAATAATTTCGCGCACCTGGACGGCGAGCGACGCTTGCGGCAATTCCAGCAGTTGCGTGCAAACGATTACCGTCCGCGATACGATCAGTCCCACGATCAGCAGGCCGCCGGATCTGGTCATTGAATGCGGCGCCAGCACCGCTCCGAGCGCGACCGGCACCGCCACTGCCCAAGATAGCTGCAGCGGTGTGAACGTGACCTATTCGGACTCTGTTTCCAACAACTGCGGCGGCAGCAGGGTAATCAGCCGAACGTGGACAGCGCTCGACCAATGCGGGAACAGCGCCAGCGCGCTGCAAACCATTACTGTACGCGACACTACTTCGCCTTCGCTAAAATTGCCGGCTAACCTGGTGCTGCAATGCCCGGGCGACACGCGCACGAATGTGACCGGTGTTCCTGTTGTCTCGGACGCGTGCAGCTCCATCGTCGTCAGCTACAGTGACGTGACCACCAATGGTTGCGGCCTGACTCGAACGGTGCAGCGGCTCTGGACAGCGACCGACTCGTGCGGTAACACCACCAACGGTCTGCAAACCATTACAGTGGTCGATACGACCAAACCGAGCATTTCCTGCCCGAGAATCTCTGTTCAATGCGTGGACGATGTGCCGGCGGCCTATGCTGATTTGACAGCGTTTTTGGCCGCGGGCGGAACAGCAACAGACAGTTGCAGTGCAGCATTGACGTTCGCACAGATTAGCGACACGGGATTGGTCGGCAGGTGCCCAGGAACGGTGACACGTGTGTATCGGGTGACAGATGCGTGTGGTAATTTTGCCGATTGCACCCAGACCATTACTGTCGATGACACCATCGCTCCTGTGCTTACCTGTCCGGGCAGCTTGATTGTCGAGTGCGGCAGTTCGCTGGAGCCGGAGAGTATCGGCAGTGCGACGGCGACGGACAACTGCTCCAAGAACGTGGTCATTACGCATAGCGATACCGTAGTTCAGGGCCAGTACAATCTGAGTTTTTATGTTGCCGATCCTGACAGTGGCACGGGTCCTTATTCGCCAACCTATTTGAAATTCGCTCCCGGCAGCCTGCCTTGCCCGGACTCAGCTCGCCTCACGGGCAGGGCTCTTGATCCTCTACGCAATGCTGTTGCCTTCGCAATGAATGGCCAGTTAGACGCGCTGACATCGATAGGCAATGTGCCGATGGCATTTGGACAAATCGTCCCTTATGAAGTGGTGATCCAGGCCAGCGGTGGTCCGGGTGCTGAACGCGGCACAATCGATTTCACCGCCGACTGGAGCACGTACACCACTTCTAACAACCGGTTCGGATATGACACAAATTACATGGTGTATTGCGCCTTCGTGGATGCTGCTGATCCAGGCTCGATTGATCCGAATAACAACGCTCGAGTGGAATCGTACAGTTCGACCGTGGTTAACCGAGGCACTATTGCCGAGGCCATTCGGGGCACGTTCCGCATCTCCGGTCTCGATGCCGGTGACCGGGTTGTGGTGGAAATCTGGGTGGTGCTCATGCCCAACATGCCTGAACATAGCGGCGGTACTGTAGCTGCATCTCTGGTTTCTGCCCGGACGGCTGCCAACCCGCCCGTGGATATTTCTATTGGTACTCAGACTGATTCGCTCGGGAATTTGTCCAAGATTTTTGACTTGCCACCGCCGCAGCAGCAGCCGCCTCTGGGACCGTTGCCGACGCAGCCGCCGGTGCTGCCCGGAACGACCGTCAACGTGATTGACCGCACCTGGGCAGCGACAGATGATTGCGGCAACCGCAGCACTTGCGTTCAGCGCATCACAGTGCGCGACACTGCGCCGCCCGTTCTCACGGTTCCGCCGGACGTTACCCTGGAATGCCCGGCCAACGATACCAGCACGAACGTCACAGGTGTGGCTGTTGTGCAAGAGAACTGCAGTTCATTGAAGTTTTATTACACTGACGTGGTTACCAACACTTGTGGCGCAAACAGAATTATATTCCGAACATGGACCGCAACGGACGGTTCCGGAAACAGCACCAACGCAGTGCAGACCATCACGATTCGTGATACAACCGGTCCGACATTAACTTGCTCACCCAGTCGAACGGTCCAGACAACCGATGCCTGGACGTTCACAGACCCGGCTGTGTCCGACGCGTGCAGCAGCGCTGCTGTTCAAATTCTCAATACAGTGACGAATAGCACAACAGGCGCACTGATTGCGACGCGCACCTGGGTGGCGTTCGACGTTTGTGGCAATTCAAATACGTGCCAGCAAACGATCACGGTCGACCTCGGCACACCTCCGGTGATCACGGCGTGGTCCGGTTCTCAATCCACTGCTTACGGCGGTGATCTGGCGATGAACGTTGTCGCCACAAGCAAGACGCCATGCTCCTATCAATGGCGAATGTTCGGAAATGATATTGTCGGCGCGACCAGTAATTCGTACTTGGTGCATGGACTGCAGTTTACTAACGCCGGAGTTTATAGTGTCGTGATCCACAACGCGGCGGGCGCCGCCGTGAGTCCCGATGCGGTGGTCAACGTGGAGCCAATGCTTTTGTTCCAACCCGCCGGTGGTCTGACGTTGAGTTGGGTCGCACCATTCGCTTTGCAAGCCGCGACCAACGTTTCTGGTCCGTACACCGACGTGCCTGCGGCCAGCAGCCCCTTCAAACCAAAAACGACAGTTGGCTTCCAACGGTACTTCCGTTTGCGTTCGCCACCGCTCTCATACTCGTTGACGAATGTGAATGGAATGCCCGGATTAATTGCTCCGGCAATCCCTGGATGCAATTTCGCCTTCCAGGCCTCGACCGACCTGGTGAATTGGATCAATCTCCAAACGAATGTAGCGCCCTGTGTGTTTGTCGATACCAACAGCGCGCAGTACCGCAACCGGTATTACCGGACAGTGATGGCGCAATAAAATTAGGCAAGCAGCAGCTCTGGAACGGCTGGTTCGAGAACCCTCGAACCAGCCGAATTTCATTCCGGCACTCGATTGGGCTCAGAAACGGGACAGGTGCTGACTGAAGTTTTTGGGACAATCGCGAAAAGCGAATCGAGAATAGCAAAAATTTTTACGGCAGATCCTATTCTTTCTCTGCCCTCGCTGCTTGTGCTTCAGTTGAACTGTACAAAGGATGTTCTGGTTTGAGGTTTTGCAGGAAATTCAAACGATATTCCGCCACTTTAAGTCTCATCTGCCTTTCCTGCCTCGTCTTCGTATCCAGGTACCGCTTGCCTTTCACTGGCGACTCCTCAATTGAACCCATCCAGGCGCCTAATTGTCGGCCACAGGACTCTGCCAATTGTCTTATCTCGCGTAACTTTTGGACGAACGGTTTAAGTTTGGGTCGATCATTGATCACCGCTAGCATTGAGCGCACCTCGCCCCCGGATCCTTTTGCGATCGCCAGAAACGCGATCAATTCGCTTGTGGTTAGCCTTTCGAAACCCTCGGCAACGTTATTCGAGACAGACAATGCTGCCCGGTCAAGTTGATTGCGAAAGCTGCTTGAAAGCGGCAGATTTGGCTCTTCCAACAGGTCGAGGACGCGATTATAAAGTCGCGCCGCTTCTCGCCAGACTGGTAGTTCTTCAAAGGTTTGATATTTGGGCATGCGTAGTTCTTCCGTTTACGTTTGGTTTGAAGTTTTCACTCTTTGGCTGCGCTTAATTACCTCCCGCAGTCTCGGAACTAAATAGAGAAGCCAGAAACAATTCAATTATCTTCTATCCGCTATCCGCAATTTTCTATTGTAGGTCAGGGCTCGGTCAGGACATGGATAGAAAAAGGCGTCTGTTTGCCGACTTTTGAGATCCTTTAAAATTAACTTCAGAGTTTACTTCGCTCGAATTTGGGGACTCAATAGGGCGTCAACTCTTAATATCATGAATACGAATGCCAAATCTAGCCGTCGAGAATTCCTCAAAGCTTCCGCCGTGGTGGGCACGGCCCTGGCCGCTCCAGCTATTTTGCCGGGCAACCTTTTTGGCCAGGCAAATTCCGAAACGCTCCGCGTCGGCTTGATCGGCTGCGGAGGACGCGGTTCCGGCGCAGCGGATCAGGCATTGAAAGCCGACAAAAACGTAGTCTTAACAGCGATGGGTGACGCTTTCGAAGAGCAGTTGCAAAAAAGTCTTCAGAGTTTGCAAAAAACTCAGCCAGATAAAGTGAAGGTGACCCCGGAGAAGTGTTTCGTGGGCCTGGACGCATACCAAAAGGTGATCAATAGCGGAGTGGACGTCGTTTTGTTGGCTACGCCGCCTGGGTTTCGTCCGACCCATCTTAAGGCAGCGATTGATGCCGGCAAACATGTGTTTTGCGAAAAGCCAATGGCAACGGATGCTCCGGGCGTGCGCTCCGTTTTTGAATCTGCCAAAGCGGCCAAAGAAAAGGATTTGTCACTGGTAGCCGGCTTTTGCTGGCGGCGGGATGTCGCGCGGCGGGAATTTTATCGCCGGATTCACGATGGAGCGATCGGAGATATCCGCGCCATTTATGCCACCTATTACACCGGCCCAGTCAAACCGATGCCGGCAGCGAGTGACCGGCCGGCTGGAATGGGTGATCTCGAGTGGCAAATGCGAAACTGGTACAACTTCGTATGGTTATGCGGGGATGGTTACGTGGAGCAATGCTGCCATAGCGTGGACAAAGTAGCGTGGGGAATGAAAGACATCAAACCGCTCAAAGCCGTGGCCGTGGGCGGACGCCAAACGCCCAACAACGAGGGGAACATTTTCGATCATATGTTCGTGGTCTATGAATATCCTGACGATGTGCGAGCCTTCGTGGGCCAAAGACAGGTCGGCAATACCTATTCGGAAAACTCGGATTATTTGATGGGTTCAGACGGCATTGCAAAAATTCCAGGATGGCAAGCGCCTTATATCAAAGGAAAACAAAACTGGCGCTACCGCGAACCCGAAGAAAAAACGGATATGTACCAAAACGAACACGATGAGTTGTTCGCCAGTATTCGAAGCGGCAAGCATATCAATGACGGGGAATGGATGACGCAAAGCACCCTCATGGGGATCATGGGACGAATGGCCGCGTACACCGGCACAGAAGTCACCTGGGAACAAGCTTTGAATTCCCAGGACAAGCTCGTTCCCGATAACATCGATTGGAAAATGAAGCTGGAGATCGCTCCCATGGCGATGCCAGGAACGACAAAACTGGCGTGACCGTTGAGAATTGCCTTATGAATCGACGCGAGTTTTTAAAAGGCAGTGCCAGTGCGCTGGCAATTTCCCTGCTCGGTTCCGGAGCGATGGCGCACAACGCCAATGCTCAGGCCGAAGCTCACCAGCGCTCGATCAAAAAAGCGATCATGTGGGGCACGGTCGGCGTGAAGGGTTCTGTTCTGGAAAAAATGCAGGCGATCAAAGAGGCAGGTTTCCAGGGCACCGAGATGATGAGTCACATGAACCAGGATGATGTCCTGCGCGCGCGCGATGAGACCGGCTTGATCATTCCCAGCGTATGCGGAGCGCATCACTGGTCGAAACCCCTGTCGGATCCCAATCCCACAGTGCGCGAGGAAGGGGTTGCAGCGCTAAAACAAACTTTGCGCGATGCCAAACGATATGGGGCGACCTCTGTTTTGCTGGTGCCCGCGGTCGTAAACCAGGAGGTTTCGTACAACGACGCTTATACGCGGTCGCAAGCGGAAATTCGCAAAGCGGTTCCACTGGCGGAAGAATTAGGCGTGAAGATTGCCATCGAGAATGTTTGGAACCAATTCCTCTTAAGCCCGCTAGAAGCGGCGCGTTACGTGGACGAATTCAATAGCTCGGCTGTGGGCTGGCATTTCGATGTTGGCAACGTCATTACCTACGGCTGGCCGGAGCAATGGATTCGTATTCTCGGTAAACGGATTCAGAAATTGCACATCAAAGAATTCAGCCGCAAGAAGCGCGATAAAGAAGGATTGTGGAAAGGGTTCGATGTGCCATTTCTTGAGGGAGATAATAATTGGCCCAATATCATGAAGGCGCTCGATGACATCGGCTACGATGGTTGGGGAATTTCCGAGCAAGGCGGCGGCGGCAGCCCTGAAGGATTGAAAGATCTTTCGGAACGAATGACCAAGATCTTCGCGAGTTAGGGGAACAACCAACAGTTGAGTGCTCGGGCTTACGCCCTCGGGGGACAGGCGAGACGCCTGTCCTACGTTGAAGATTTCCTCTTGTAATGGATTATTTCTGATACATAGTCTTGGCAAGCTTGCGCAAAGCAAGTTTGGAGTGTCTTCAAATCTGTGCACCGTTGGGATCGTGCTCTGAGTGTCTACTTATGAGCGCGTCGGTTTGCGCCTTTCCTGACGGTGCACAATTGATGACAGACTAATGATCGGGTGCAAGGTCGATGTCCTTTTATTTTACCAATTCTCACCCGGAAGCGGTTTAGCTCTAAGTAACTAAGGCTAGCAAAATTGGCGGAGAGAGGGGGATTCGAACCCCCGGTGGGGTATAAACCCACTCACGCTTTCCAGGCGTGCGCGTTAAACCACTCTGCCATCTCTCCACTTAGCAATTCAATTTGGGCGCCAGGCTGTCACGAATCAAGATTTTTCCGCCAGGAGTGTCTGAGAGATTTCAGGCGGAGCGCGAGCTGTCCTCGGCCAATGCTCGCCAGGATTTGAAGTGACCAATGCCTGGTCCCAGATCAGGACAAGATTAACAGCCGCGGCTACGATTCTTTTACAGTGACTTTCCGGCCCTGCAATCGCACATTCGGTCCGTTTAGAATGCATGAAGAAGAGTTCTCCGATCTCGCGTAGTGGACGGTTCAGCGCCGGCCCAGGGGCCGATGTCGCGCAATTCACCGAATCGATTTCCTTCGATTGGCGGTTATGGCGTCATGATATTCTCGGCTCACGCGCCCATGCGGCGATGCTGCGCAAAATCGGGGTGCTGACCCGCGCTGAACTGAAGGCGATCCACCAGGGACTCGATGCAATCGAAAAACAGATTGCGGCCGGCAAATTCCAATGGAAGCCGGAACTGGAAGATCTACACATGAACATCGAGGCGGAACTGACTCGAAACGTGCCCGCCGCCGCGAAGTTGCATACAGGCCGCTCGCGCAATGACCAGGTCGCCCTGGATATGCGGCTTTGGCTGATCGATGAAATTACGGCGTTGCGGGGCGAGATTCGCTCTTTGCAATGCGTGCTGGTCGCGTGCGCCGAGCGAGAAAAGAACGTGCTCATTCCCGGTTACACCCATTTGCAGCGGGCCCAGCCAGTGTCCGTAGCGCATCATCTTTTGGCCTATGTGGAAATGCTGGCGCGAGATGAGGAACGGTTCGAACAATGCCGCGAACGCACGGCGGTTTGCCCGCTGGGGAGCGGAGCGATTGCCGGGTCGACTCTTCCTCTCGACCGCGAATTCACCGCAAAATTTCTTGGATTCGTGGACGACCGCGGCCAGCCAAAAATAACGCAGAATTCCATGGATGCCGTAAGCGATCGGGATTTTGTAATCGAGTTTTGCGCTCACGCTGCGCTCTTGGCGGCGCATCTTTCACGCCTGGCGGAAGATTTGATCCTTTGGGCGACCAGCGAATTTAATTTCATTCGCATCGGGGAGACCTACACCACTGGTTCGTCCCTCATGCCACAAAAAAGAAATCCGGATGTGGCGGAATTGACGCGAGGCAAAGCAAGCCGTGTGATTGGCAATTTGGTTTCGTTGATCACGCTCCTCAAAGGGTTGCCGATGACCTACAATCGAGATTTGCAGGAAGACAAAGAGCGCTTGTTCGATACCGCCGACACTGTCAGAGCAACCACGCGCATTTGCGCAGCGATGTTGCAGAAAGTTGAATGGAACCGGGACGTTTGTTCGCGCGCCGCCAGCGATCCCGCTTTGCTAGCTACAGATCTGGCCGATTATCTGGTCCGCAAAGGAGTGCCGTTTCGAAAAGCACATCACGCGGTAGGCGCGCTGGTAGCATTGGCAGAAAAAAATGGCAAACCTTTAAACCAGCTCGCGCTCGAGGATTTTCAAGGAATCGAGCCGGCGTTTGGGAAAGACGCTCTCAAGATTTTTTCCGCGGGCAACGCACTAAAAAACCGCAATTTGCCAGGCGCTCCGGGCCCTGCTTCAGTGGAAAAGCAACTCCGACACTGGCGGAAGCTGCTCGGTTAGCAGTTAAAGTCAGAACAATGCCAAGTGCCATAACCGGTGTGGATGCAAAGCAAAAAGAGTGCGCAACCGAATTGCTGAAAGAAGTCTCGCGCTCTTTTTATCTCACATTAAACGTGCTGCCGCGGAGCGTCCGTTCTCAGATTGGGCTTGCTTACCTGCTGGCCCGAACCTCAGACACTATCGCCGACACCCAACTGGTCTCAGTGGAAAATCGGATTGATGCTTTACAAGCTCTGGGACGGCGCATTGCCGGGACTAGTGAAGCATCCCTGGAATTCGGCCGCCTGGCCGCAGGACAGAGTTCTCCAGCCGAACGGATCTTGCTGGAGCAGTGTGAGGGCAGTTTGGATTTGTTGCGCACTCTTGAACCTGCGGATCGCCAGCGCTTGCGAGAAGTTCTCGGCATCATTGTAAGCGGCCAGGAATTGGATTTGCAGCGGTTTGCCGCGGCTTCCGCCGAGCAGGTTGTTGCGTTACGAACAGATGCAGATTTGGATGATTACACCTATCGTGTCGCCGGCTGCGTAGGCGAATTTTGGACTCATATGTGCCGCGCTCACGTTTTCCCCAAAGCCAAACTGAACGACGCTTTGTTGCTCGAGGAATCAGTCCGCTTTGGCAAGGGCCTGCAATTGGTCAACATTTTGCGTGACTTGCCGGCAGACCTTCGCATGGGTCGGTGTTATTTGCCTGAGGACGGTTTGAATGAAACCGGGTTAACACCCGACGCACTCCTGGAGCCTAAAAATGAAACGAAGCTCCGCCCACTTTATAATCATTACCTCAACGTGGCCAAGGACCACTTGATGGCTGGTTGGGCCTACACCAACGCTTTGCCCTGGCGCAGTATGCGCGTCCGACTCGCTTGCGCGTGGCCAATATTGATCGGCTTGGACACAATCAAGCTCCTGCGGGAAGGCAACGTCCTCGATCCAACCCAGCGCCATAAAATTAGTCGGCAAGAGGTTAAAAAATGGATCTGGCGTTCTATCGTATATTACTCGTCTCCGCCAGCCTGGCGCGCACTCGCGCAAAGGTAACATCGCGTATAACAGTGGCCCTAAAGGGGGTGTTGGAGTGGTGCAATCCAAGGTTCGTTCCCTGCCTGGATTCATGAAACCTGTCGCTGAGAAATCAAGGGCCTCCGGACCATGAACCTGGAAAAGCCCTCCCCAGCCCTCTTCTTTAGAGCAGGTGAGGAGAAGATTCGCGTGGGACTTGCGTCACTGTTTTCAACCTTGATCTCCGCAACCCGTAGTTGATCGTTTGAGCCAGAATGATCGCCCGCGTTACCCTCGAACTTAGCCTTCGCAAGGAGTTCGATTATTTCATACCGCCGGAACTCGCGCAGCAGGTAGACGTGGGCAGCCGCGTTCAGGTCCCTTTCGGCGCGCGAAAAGTGCTGGGCTGTGTCACGGCAGTTGCGGAAGAATCGGAGCACGTAAAACTCAAGCCGATTCTGAAAGTGCTCGGCACACAAACTTTGGTCACTCCAAGTGTGTTGAAACTCGCGAGGTGGATTGCGCAGTATTATTGCTGCTCGCCCGAGGTTGCATTGAAAAGCGTGCTGCCTGAAGTAGTGCGTCAGGAGCAACCTGGATGGCGAGAGCAGCTTTATGTTCGCGCTCTGCACCTGCCCGGAGATTTTCCGAAACTATCCAAACGCCAAACAGGTATTTGGAATATCATCGAGGAACGGCGCGCGCTTCCGTTCAAAGAATTGCTCGAACTTGCGGAAACCACCGCGGGCACTGTCCGCAGACTGGAAGACAAAGGTCTGGTGGCTATTTCATCCGAAATCTCCGAGCGCGACCCTTTCGCGCACGAGCAAATTCTGCCGACACAACCTTTGCCGCTAAGTCCCGAGCAGGCCCGGGCGCTGGCGGCTATCACAGCGTTCATGGACGCGGAGAGCACAGAAGAAACAGGGAATACCAAGGGTCCGACAGGCAGAACTTTTCTTCTCCATGGTGTGACCGGCAGCGGCAAAACGGAGGTTTATCTTCAGGCTATTGCGCACGCTTTGGAGCGAGGCAAAGGCGCGATCGTGCTGGTGCCTGAGATTTCTCTCACGCCGCAAACGGTCGAGCGGTTCAAAGCCCGGTTCAGTTCCGGGCGGCTGCAAACCCTCGTCGCTGTGTTGCACAGCCACCTGTCCTCGGGCGAACGGCACGATGAATGGCATAAGATTCGGCAAGGACGCGCGCGCATTGCCATCGGCGCGCGCTCCGCCATTTTCGCGCCTGTGCAACCATTGGGACTTGTAATCGTGGATGAAGAACATGAGTCCAGCTACAAGCAGGAGGAAACTCCGCGCTACCATGCGCGCGATGTGGCGATCGTTCGTGGACAAATGGAGCGCGCCACTGTCGTGCTGGGTTCGGCGACGCCCTCACTGGAAAGTTTTTACAATTGCAGCAAAAAAAAGTTTACCCTGTTGTCCTTGCCCGTGCGGGCAGACGACAAAAAAATGCCGGTTGTGCGCATCGTGGATATGCGGCAGACCATGCGAAAAGGCAAAGCCATCCCAATCTTTTCGCCGCAACTCCGTGAAGCGATCCTAAGACGGCTGGAACTCGGGGAACAAACTATCCTATTCCTTAACCGACGTGGCTATTCCACCGCTTTGCAATGTCCCCTCTGCGGGTATGTCGCCGGCTGCCCGAATTGCAGTCTTTCGCTGACGTACCACCGCAAGGAACAACAGCTTCGCTGCCATATCTGCGGTCATAGCGCGCCGGTTCCACAGGTTTGTCCAAACCAGAACTGTCGTAACCCCGCCATCCGTTACTCCGGCCTGGGAACCCAAAAGGTGGAGGAAGCGTTACAGAATCAGTTTCCACATGCGCGAATCGTCCGTATGGATTCAGACGCTTTGAAACGCAAGGATGATTACAGGCGTATTCTCGGGGACTTTCGTGTGGGTAAAATTGATGTGCTGCTGGGCACACAAATGATCGCCAAAGGCCTTCACTTTCCCAACGTGACACTGGTCGGAATTATTTACGCGGATCTGGCATTGCACCAGCCGGACTTTCGCGCTGGAGAACGAACCTTTCAACTTTTGACGCAAGTAGCGGGAAGAGCCGGCCGTGGAGATGTGGAAGGCGAAGTCATCGTCCAGGCATTCGCGCCCTTTCATCCGGCCATCCAGTACGCGCGCCGCCACGATTTTGCCGGATTCTATGAGCAGGAAATTGAATTCCGGCAGCAACTGAAATATCCGCCCATCAATAGAATTGCGCTCCTAACGCTCAAAGGACGAAACGAGGAGAAGGTAAAATTCTCAGCCGAACACCTGAAGCGGGAACTCGAGAAAACTTTGACCGATCTGAAAGAACTGATTCTGGCCGGGCCCGCTCAGGCTCCCCTTTTGAAAGCAGAAACTTTTTATCGGTACCAAATCATGCTCCGATTTCCACGCATGAGTTTGCTCAGCCAGCGCTTATCCAAACTGACTCAGGATTTGAGATTGCCAGAAGATATTTCCCTGGTGGTGGACATTGATCCTGTTGCGCTGGGTTGAGCGCCCTTGTTAGACCCGCCGGTTCGGAAGTACTCTGTAGGGTAAACACCTCCCTAAAAGAATTTTGACGAAAGGCGAATGCGCATTTAAAAATAGATGACATCACCGCCTCTCCCACGAGGGAGAGAAGGGAAATAAAAAACAAACAAAGGGTCTGTTCCAAGGCATCCCAAATGGGAAAGATCTGCCCAGGGTGGGAGCGTCTCGGACGGACTGGAGAGGGACCGGTATGAAAAACATTATGAAACTGGCAGTAATCACTACGCTGATGGCTCTTGGAATTGCCTCAGCAAATGCACAAACCACAAACGTCGTCCTCAATCTAAACATCTCGCTCAGTGGATTTGCCCAGGCAGATGAATCCAATGCAGCACCAGTTCGTATCGCCAATAAAGAAATTCTTCTCGCTTTTGGCACCAGCTCAAACGGCTTTACTGTGGCTAAGGGTGCAAAGTTAATCGTCGTGAGCCCGGCGGGAGACGGCGAAGGCCCGACAGTTTTCATCAGAGAAAAAACCGGCACGAATACCACTGATACTTCATTGAGCCTTTTGATGACTGTTTCACGATCCGACTCGGTCATTGGAGCTAAGGGAGTAAGTTACTCGATCATTACTCTAACTTTCGACAATGGGCTGGGAACTGATTTCTCGGTCAGTGGTTTCGCCACATTTCATCAAGGCAAGGCTTCAGGGAAAGGCGTAGGCTCAATCTCTGACGTGACCACCAGTGTAACCGCCACGGTCGCGGGGACTGGACATGTTAACGGCGAATTCGCCATCCTGAAAGGCAATGTCAATGCCTCAGGCCCAAAAGCTGAAATCGTGGAAACGCCCTGATTTACGTAATCTTTGCGGACTATTCTATCCTGTTCCAGGACAAGGTTCAGACCCTGTCCTGGAACTCTCTTAATTCCTGAATATCGACCAGCCATTATCATGCGACCAAAAGTTCTTCTTCCAGTAGTATTAATGAGCTTTCTGCTGTTGGCTCTCTTTGCGTTCGTGGCAAAGCAACCTTCCTCCTCTTTACATAATCAAAATTCGCAGTTGAAGATTGAAAACACCGAGGAAGCCCCTGGTCCCATTGACAGCAAAAAACCCGCGACTCAACCAGCAGCGCCCAGCTTAGTCAAAGCCAAAGCAAACCAGGAACCTGCAGAAAACGATACGAACTCAGTCGCCGAGCAACATCAGCTTTACGTCGAAAAGCGTATTGATGAATTAATGGATCTTGCCATGACCGATGAGCCGCAATCATTGAATACCATTTTATCAGAACTGACGAATCGTGACCCCGACATCCGCAAAGCAGCTCTTGAGGCGGCGAAGCAATTTGGCAGTCGCGATGCCATCCCCAAACTAATGGACGTGGTATCACAGGTAGATGATCCGAAAGAAAAACACGACATCCTGGATGCCATTGAGTTCCTGAAAACTCCTTCAGCAACGGAAGTGATCGCCCAGGCAAAAGGAACAAAAGCGACAACGCGCCGACCGACTCCAGCGAATTCTCTGAAGTCGATTACTCTTCCAGCGGCCGTCCCTAAATAGAGTCGAGCGCACAATCCCCATGACAAATCAACGGTGACAAAGTTCTTTGAACTTCGTCATTGGTTATTCGTCATTTTTTGTTTCAGGCAGAAATGTGATTTTTCCGGCCTTGGGCTTGCTGAAATTGTCCAACAAATTGGAACTGGGTGAAGGTTGTTCTCCTGTTCGCTCTGGTTTCCCTATTTGGGGTTCCAGCGCCGAACGCAAAGCGCCTTCGACCAATTGCGCGCAATGAATTTTCATGGGCGGAAGTGGACCCAGTTCGCCCGCCAATTCTTCCGTCTTCAGCGACAGGGCCTCCTCTGCTGTTTTGCCACGGATTAACTCAGTGGCAAGACTGGCGACCGCAATCGCAGTTTCACAACCGAACGATTGGAAGGTTGCCTGGTCAATGATCTTCCTGCCGTTTTCATCTTTGAACTTAACCCACATCCGCAGCATTTCCCCACAATCGGAATTGCCAACAGTCCCCACTGCATCTGCATCCGCAAGCTCTCCGATATTTTGAGGGTTGCGCATGGCATCGGTGATCCGTTTTTGTAAATCTTCATTCATACATGAATTGCTAAACTGTAGAAAAGGTTAGACCGTCTAAAAATCTGAACGACGAATGTCGAATGACGGAAATAAATCCTAAGCACGAAATAGGATCCCAGAGACCTATTCTTCGAGTTTTCGTCATTCGGGGTTATTTCGTTATTCGTCATTACTAATTCGTCATTTTCTCACGCTGACTTCGCAAGGAGCTAGCCAACCTTGTACCTTCTCAACTTCGGGTCGACCTTTTTGGCCCAGGCATCAATGCCACCGCGCAAACAGCGCACATTTTCCAAACCATGTCCCATGAAATAGGTGGAAGCGTCCAAGCCTTGCCCGCCCTGGTGATCGATGATGACTAAAGGGCTGCTGTTCGTTCCTTCCGTCATGATTTCGCGCATAACGTTTTGGGAAAGCAGAATGGAACCCTCGATGTTCACTGCTTCGAACTCTTCACGCGACCGCACGTCCACCAAACGGATGGACTTATCCTGTGCCAACCATTCCGCAAGTTCTTCTGGCTCGATAAAAATTTTCTGATCCACCTCATGACTGGCCTTGATATGTTCCAGAACCTCGACGGGATCGAGATTCCCATTGCGGTCGCAAACCTGAGTAAGCGTTTCCTCCGGTTGAAACGAACAATGGCTGCACCCGCCGATATGATATCGTCGAAAAAGAGCGCGCTGCGCTCCAGGGTACATTTCCAGCAATTCGCGCATGGTCATCTGACTGCCAGTCTGCATGTGTGCAGCTTAACTCAAGACGGATGCGCTGTCGAAAACGAAACTTGGAGGATGGAGCGGCGGAGCGGCCCCGCATTAAGCCCGAGGGCGAAAGAGAATAGCCCAGCGCTTTCAGCGGTGGGTAACGAACGGAAAAAGAGGCCAAAGCCCCGGAGGGCCGAAAGAAATTTTGAAAAACATTCTGCCGTCCCTGGCGGGACTCATTGACCTTCGACGTCAAATCCCACCGATAAATCGGTGGGCTATTTTCTGTCGCCCTACGGGCTAAAAGGCTGTCACGTAATTTCCGGAACCGATCATCGCGAGACTCTTCTAGATGTGGATCTAGACCTTGTGTGCGCCGCCCTTTTTGCTGCCCCACTCCGTTGAGTTCGGGAGCGGCTGTGCGAACTTCTTCGAGCCTGCGTTGAGAGCGCCCTGTGTGATGCGGCGCTACGGCCTTCGCGTTGCAATGCACGCAAGGAGGAGCGCGCTCGGGTCCGAGAAGTACGCCTTCCTGAACGTTTTTGACCTGCGCTATAGGAGCGCGTAGCGTTTTTTCGCGTCTTCTCAGAAACGGTCCCTTTCCTGGGCGGCGGTAATTTCACCCCCGCACGTCGTGCCTTGGATAGGCCAATCGCAATGGCTTGCCTGGCCGAGCGTGCGCCATGTTTGCCCTCTCGAATATGGTGCATCTCTTCACGAACGAATTCGCCTGCTTGAGTTGAAGGGGCTTTTCCTTCCCGCTTGTCTTCCTCTGCTCTTCTTAATGTTTCAATTTCTGGCATATTGCGTCCTTTGGTTTTGCTCCTCTTTAATTAACCTACGCCCAGCTTGTTTCCGTGCAAAGTGGGGTCTTTAGGGCAGAGCACGAAACGAAGATGGACACTGAGCCGAACGGAAGATTATGCGTTGACTGATGAGAACGAAATGCTTGCAGCGTCCGGACTAGCCTCCAAAAAACTTTTGGATTTCTTTGACGACTTCGACAAAACGATCAATCTCGCTGGTCGTATTGTAAAAATAAAAACTCGCGCGGGCAGTGGATTCCACACCGAGTTTTCCCATGAGGGGTTGATTGCAATGATGGCCACCTCGCAAGGCAACGCCACGTTGGTCGGCGACAGTCACGACATCATGCGCATGCACGTTTTTAATCAGAAAACTAACTAGTCCCGCTCGGCCAATATGTGGACCGAATAACCGAAGGTCTTTGAGCCCCGACAGTTTGGCATACGCGTAGGCGCCTAATTCCTGGTCGTGTTCGGCGATTTGTTGCCGCCCTATTTTATCGAGATAATCCATGGCGGCATTCAGACCGATGGCGCCCGAAATGTCCGGTGTTCCCGCCTCGAAACGGTGCGGGGCACTTTTCCATGTGCTCTTTTGGAAAGTCACCTCGAGTATCATTTCCCCACCGCCCTGGTAAGGAGGCATTTTTTCCAAAACTTCTTGCCGTCCGTAAAGAATGCCAATACCCGTTGGGCCGCACATTTTGTGACCTGAAAAAGCGAGAAAATCGCAAGCGATTTCCTGGACGTCGATCGGGCGATGTCCTGCGCTTTGAGCCCCATCTACTAACGTGACAACCCCCAACTTGCGCGCCCTGGCGCAAAGCTCTTGGACTGGATTGATTGTGCCCAACGAATTGGAAACGTGGGTCATCGCAAAGAGTTTGACCTCCGAGGTCAGCCACTCATCCAACCGGTTTAAGTCCAAGAGGCCAATGTCACCAGTAATCGGCAGGTAAATTAGTTGAGCACCGCTTCGTTCCGCCAGCAATTGCCAGGGGACAATGTTGCTATGGTGTTCCATTTCGGTGAGGAGAATTTTATCACCCCGTTTGATATTGGCCGATCCCCAGGCCTGGGCAACAAGGTTGATTCCATCCGTGGTACCCCGGGTGAAAATAATTTCATCGGCAGTACGGGCATTAATGAATGCGGCTGCTCGAGTTCGAGCCGCCTCAAAGCCAGCGGTGGCGCGATTGCTCAAAGTATGAATTCCACGATGTACATTGGCGTTATCATGTTCGTAGTATTGCTCCAGCGCCTGCAACACCGCGCGTGGCTTTTGAGTGGTGGCGGCGTTATCCAAATAGATGAGAGGCTGGCCATGGACATCCTGGTCCAGAATTGGAAAGTCGTCGCGGAGCGCAGCCCAATTTATGGGGTTAGCTTTGTCGGCAGATATTGCGGTTTCAGCAATCATTCCAGGTAAAATGACGAATGACGAATGGCAAATGAGGAAAGAAATCCGAATGAACAAATGGCTAAACGCCGCATACTAGTGTGCTGTAACAGAGATATGTTCACAAAGGCCTCCTCTCGCCGGCCCTCTCCTCCAGGGGAGAGGGAGAAAATTGTTCGGACTCGGTCATTCTTTCGAGCTTCGACATTGGACATTGGTAATTCATTAGAGCAGTCCTAGCTGCAACTTCCCAGCCTCGCTAATCATGCTCTGGTTCCACGGTGGGTCCCAGACGAGTTCCACAGCGACGTCATCCACGCCTTCGAGACCGAGCAATTTGTTTTGCACATCCTGTGCGAGCATGGGTCCCATACCGCAACCGGGGGCGGTCAGTGTCATCTTCACATCTGCCCGAAAACTTCCTGCGTTGAGAGCGGAAAGATGGCAATCATAAATCAGGCCGAGGTCAACCACGTTAACCGGGATTTCGGGATCGTAGCAGCTCCGAAGCTGGTTCCAGATTTCTTTTTCCAATGCTTCCTGAGTCACCGGGGCGCCGGTACTCACTGGCCTGGCTTCAGGCGCAATGCCAAGGGCATCACAATCTTTCCCTTCAATCCGAAACATATTGCCATTCACTACGACAGTATAGCTTCCGCCGAGTGATTGGGTGATCGTGGCCTGCTCACCCTTTTGCAAAGTCACTTTGGTACCGACAGGAATGACGGCAGCTTCGACATCGCGGGCCAAGGTAATCGAATCATTCATAAAATTAGTATAACCGAAAGGGTGCCCGTTGTCGCGTCTACATCTGCTCCGTCTCCGTTGTAACGGGTTCGCCACCGCCTTTCAGAGCGGCAGTCAATGCGTGCCATGCCAGCACGGCGCATTTCACGCGCGCGGGAAATTTGTAGACCCCGGCGAAGACAGCCAGTTTGCCTGGATCACCTTTGACACTGCCGGTGGTGACCATGTCACGGAACTGATCGAACATTCTTTGCACGTCAGCTTTTGCTTTGCCCTTAACGCTTTCTGTCAGCAACGAAGCGGAGGCCTTTGAGATGCAACAACCGGAGCCGACGAAACTAATATCCTTCACGGTCTCGCCTTGCATTTCGAGAAAAAGCTGAAGTCGATCGCCGCACAACGGATTGTGCCCCTGCGCTGAGCAAGTGGCCTGAGGCAGCTCATGAAAATTGCGAGGGTTCTTGCAATGATCGAGGATGACCTCCTGATATAAATCGTTTAAGTCGTCGAACATTGCGATTTAAATCCGAAATCCGCATCTCGAATCCGAATAAGAAATGAGTGGAATCGAAAGTTCATTTGAATTTCGGGTTTGCAAGATGCGGGTTTTGTTCGAGCCGTTCCCAGACGATCTTATCCAACTCTTCTCGAGCGGGCGCATAGCGGACCCGTTCGATGATCTCAGCAGCGAAGGCATGAATCAACATGCGTCGGGCGGTTTCCTCTCCGATACCCCTGGCGCGCAGGTAAAAGATTGATTCGTCATTCAATTGGCCCACCGTCGCGCCGTGGGTGCATTTGACGTCGTCGGCATAAATTTCCAACTGCGGTTTTGTATCCGCTGTGGCGTCTTCCGAAAGCAGCAGGTTCTTGTTAGTCTGCTTGGCATCCGTTTTTTGCGCGGCTTGGCGCACGAGGATACGGCCATGGAAAACGCCTTTGGAACGGCCATCGAGAATACCGTTATAATATTCATGGCTGTTACAGTGTGGTTGCGCGTGCTCGACCACCATATGATGATCGGCAAGCTGATCACCCTGGGTTAGATATAAACCATTCAGAATGCACTCCAATCCCTCTCCGGCCAAAGCGGTGCGAATATTATTCCGGGAGAGTTTCGCCCCCACAGCAATTGAATGTGAGATGAAATTGCTGCGACGGCCCAGATGTGCATGCACCGCCGCCATGTGGAACGCGGAGGGGTTTTCGTCCTGAAATTTGCAATGCTCAACGACTGCCCCTTCGCCGACGACCATTTCCGTCACAGCGTTGGTAAAATAAGGTGCATCTGCGGTGCTCACGTAGCTTTCCATGACTGTGAGATGACTTCCGTTTTCGGCCAGGATTAGATTGCGAGGGTTTGAGGAAAGACCGGTCTCGTGCGCGGTCGAGATAAAAAGCAAATGGATGGCCTGTTCCAGGACCTTGCCAGCCGGCACGTGAATAAAGGCGCCGTCCTGGAAGAAGGCAGTATTCAAGGCAGTGAAGGCGTTGTTTTCCGTTTGGGCATACTGCCCAAAATGCTTTTCGATAAGGGATGAGTCTTCAGCCAGGGCCATGGCCAGGCTTTGTATTCTAATGGGGCCACCCAGAGGTGTAGAAACATCTGGAACATAATGACCATTGACGAAAACCAGCCGATTGGCTGGCAGATCCGCAAAAGTGAACTTTCCAATATCGGTTGCGCTCAATCCGTTTCGCGAGGGGCTCAAAGAGGGAATAAACGGCAATTTGGCGATAGGCGCGACATTAGTGAACCGCCAATCTTCGTCTTTAAGTGTCGGAAATCCAAGCTCGGCAAACCGGGCAATGCCGGCCTTGCGCAAAGGAAATACCCAGGAGGGCTGCTTGTTTTCCGTTTCAAACCTCTCAAATTTTTGCAAATACGAGTCGAGTCCCTTCATTTCCGAGTTTTCTTTTTTCTGAACCATGTGTTGTTAATCTCCACCGAGTTTAGCGACACAGTGTCACATGGGAGCCCCTGGAACGCAAGTGCGGTTCGGCTGACCGGGTTGAAGCCGAACTGCTGCCTTGTGGAATATGGTGTGAAGCGATGCCTACCTCGGCTCCGTCATTGACCCCTGCAAGAAACCTAAATCACGCACTCCGTCCCCACTCCCTGGTCGGTAAAAATCTCCAACATTACTGCATGAGGTACTCTGCCATCGACAAAAGATACTTTTTCCACGCCGGACTTAATGGCAGCCGCTGCACTGTCCACTTTAGGAATCATTCCTTTGTCAATGACCCCAGCTTTCTTCAGACCCTCGATCTCGCTAACACGGAGCTGAGAAATGAGGCTGGCCGGGTTTGTCGGTTCTCGCAATAGTCCAGGGACATCGCTCATAAACACCAGCCGCCGGGCTTTAAGAGCGATAGCGGTATGAGCAGCCGCGATATCGGCGTTGCAATTGTAAATATGTCCGTCGGTGCCGCGGGCTGTCGGGCTAATGACCGGAGTAATCCCCTGCTCGATACATTCGAGAAGCGGCTTGGTTTTAACACGAATCACTTCTCCTACATAACCCAAATCCAATGTCTGGCCGGCAGGTCCCGTCACGGCGGCCTTCCGGCATTCAAAAATGTCCGGTCCTGCGAAACCGCGTGCTTTGCCGCCCAAGGAATTAATTGCCGCGACGATTTCGGGATTGATTTCTCGAGAAAGCACCTCGTTTGCAATTTCGGCGGTGCGCTCATCGGTCACACGCTGGCCCTGGATAAAGTTGGATTTTAACCCCGCCTTTTCCATGGCGCGGCTAATCGCCTTTCCGCCCCCGTGGACCACCACCGGATTTATTTCCACGGCTTCCAAAAAGACAATATCCCGGGCAACCACGTTGCGAACATCTGCATCAGGGGAATCCATGAAACTGCCGCCATACTTAATCACGAAGATGGAGCCGGAGAATCTCTGTATGTACGGCAGCGCTTCGAGGAGTGTTTCAGCTTTGGCGATTAGACTCTGCACTGGCGATTCAAATTTTGTTCGACGATTACCTTTCTAAAGCAGGTTAACTGGAAAAGCCTCATTTTCATCGAGGAGTTCTTCGTCTGCAAGGGTGGCTCGGCGAGTTGTCTTGGCTCTTTTCACAGCCGGGGTTTTGTGGTTAGCGCCAATTTCCCGCTCATCCACTGGAATTCGTTCCGCGCCATTCGTCTGCCGCAATTCCGTCGCGAGAGCTTCACGCAGTTTCTGCAGACATTTCGTGGTTAATACCAGCTCATCCTGGGAAAGATCGGTCAAAATCTCCTGAAGCAATCTGCTTTCGGCCAGTTCGATTTGCTGGAAAAGTCCCCTGCCCTTTTCGGTGAGACGAACCCGGGCTGATCGTTTATGAGCGGGGTTACTCACCAACTCCACCAGTCCCTCTTCTTTCAATCGGTTGACGACGATTTGAATGTTTTGTCGCGAAGTGCAACGTTGCTGGGCAATTTCAGGAACGGTTTGTGAGTCGCTCCTGCCCAGGATCAAGAGAACGCCACGCACCCCTCCGGCCAAATCGCCATGGCTCTCAAACGGCGGACGCGCCTGTTTGCACTGAGTCGCCAGCGTATTCACTTCCCCAAAAAGGGAATTGAGCTTTTCAGCAGCCTCGAATGAAAGGTGCAACATGGAAACGCTTGCCTGAACAGGAACGGAGTGTCAATGGCTGATCTAAGTGTGGCTCAAAATTAATTCCAGTCGGTAACAGAGATATGTTTACAAAGGCCTCTCCCCGGCCCTCTCCTCCCCAGGAGGAGAGGGAGGAAGCTTCTGCCTAAACGGCTTCTGCAACCAGGTCACCAAGCTCAGTTGTGGTATGGCCCATTTTGCCGGCCGCGAGGCTTTTTACCTTTTCCCGCGTGATTTTGATGACCGCAGTTTCAATCGCTTTGGCAGCCGGTGTTTCGCCGAGAAAATCCAGAAGCATCTGGCCTGCGCAAATGGCCGCCAGGGGATTAATCACATTTTGTCCGGTATATTTTGGAGCGCTGCCGCCAATCGGCTCAAACATGCTGGTACCCTGGGGATTGATATTACCGCCGGCAGCGATACCCATGCCTCCCTGTACCATCGCGCCTAAATCAGTGATGATATCGCCAAACATGTTATCCGTGACGATCACGTCAAACCATTCGGGATTCTTCACGAACCACATGGTCGTGGCGTCGACGTGCGCATAGTCCCGGGTTATATCGGAGTAATCTTTCTGACCGACCTCATGAAATGCCCGCTCCCATAAATCGAATGCATAGGTGAGCACATTGGTTTTGCCGCAAAGGGTCAATTTCTTATTTTTGTTACGTTTGCGGGTATACTCGAAAGCATACCGCAAACAGCGTTCGACACCGCGGCGCGAGTTGACGCTTTCCTGCAAGGCAATCTCATGGGGCGTGCCTTTAAAGACAAAGCCGCCCGCGCCAGTGTACAACCCCTCATTATTTTCGCGAACGACGACGAAATCGATATCGGCTGGTTTCTTGTCTTTCAATGGACAAAAGCGTTCATCATAAAGTTTTACCGGCCGGAGATTAATGTATTGCTCGAGCTCGAATCGAGTGCGGAGCAGAATGCCCTTTTCCAGAACTCCAGGTTTTACTTCCGGATGACCAATGGCCCCCAGAAGAATCGCGGGAAACTTCCGCAATTCTGCCAGGACACTATCCGGTAAGACTTCACCGGTTTTTAAATAACGCTCGCCACCAATGTCGTAGTGCGTGTAGTTGAGTTTGATTCCAAATTTCTTTGCCGCGACATCCAGGACCTTGATTGCTTCGCGAACTACTTCCGGACCAGTGCCGTCACCGCCTATCACCGCCAAATTATAACTTTTCATGAATAATCAGTTTTGTTGCGCTGCCGCTGGGCGGCAGGGAGCAGCGATGCTAATGACTTTGAGCCCGCTGGCAATGGAATTAATGAAGGATGTCCTTCCCGAATGAACCGTTCCTTTGCAGACAAATGTCGATGATTCTACCTCACCGACCAGACTCGCTGCGGCGAAGTGCTTTTGACGAAGGAGGGTGGGCGAGGGTCAACTGTCCTCCGAAGTGCCTGTGACGAAGGAGGGGCGTGAGGTGGTCTTTGCGTCAGGAACAACGGACTCTGGAACTCATCTTTGGGTAAGGTTACTTGGGACGGGCGGATCATGGCGAAGCTTTGCTGTGAGGTCTATCGAGGGTGATTAAATTCATCGCGTCAGGAGACCGGCATCGATCACAAATTGTGATCCGGTGACGAAACGGGCTCGGTCTGATGCGAGATATAATACAGCGTTGGCGACATCTTTGGGCTCGATCCAGGGTACGGGCAACAAATTACCAGCGGAAGCTTCAGCAATTTCTTTTGGGGTTTTGCCTTCCAAAGCGGCAAGTCCGTCGTTCATAGGCGTGTTTACGCCAGTCGGATGAATGGACACGGCGCGAATTCCATGCGGAGCCAGTTCGATGGCCCATGATTTGGTCAGACCCGTGAGGCCCCATTTGGATGCGGCGTAGTGCGAAAGGCGATTCATGCCCCGGAAACTGGCGACGGAAGCGTTGTTGATAATCACCCCGGATTTTTGCTCGATCATCATCGGGATGATGCGGCGGCCCACAAGCCATGCCCCTTTCAAATTGATATCGAGCATGGTGTCCCATTCTTCTTCGCTCAGCTCATGCGATTTGCCGTAAAAACAAATGCCTGCGTTATTGAACAGGATGTCTATCCGACCGAATCGCTTTCTCGTTTCGGTGACGGCGTTGGTAATCGCCGCATCATCGCGAACATCTCCGGCGAAAACGAGGGCCTCGCTCCCTCCGCTTTTCACTTCATCCGCAAGCGAGTTCAGTTCATCGATTGAACCCAGCTTATAACCGGGATGTTTGATTTGGCAGGCGATGTCAAATCCCACGATGCGCGCACCTTCAGCGGCGAGGGCCAGCGCAACCGCTCGTCCCTGCCCGTGGGCTGCTCCGGTAATGAAAGCAACTTTTTCACTAAATTCACCTTTTGCGATAGGCATAGAGATATTCATCCAGATCCACCTGGAGGACATTATTAATGATATTCGTTGCCACCATCAGGCCGGCAAAAGCTGTCAGAGTCACCATCTGCTCCTCATTGAAGAACCGAGCCACGTTCGCATAAATATCATCCGGAACTCGATTTCCCTGTCGCGCAATGGCGCGTCCGAACTGGACGATCGCCTCGCCTTTTTCGTCGAGCTTTAACTCATCCGGATGTTCTCCCCAATCGATCAACAGGCGTCGCATGTAAGTGGTGCAGATCAGGCAGTCACTCTCGGCAGAGATGGCATGACAAAAAATGATGGTGAGCCGTTCACCCAGAAAATGTTTCACCTCATCGAACAGTGTGTACCACTCCATCAGAACCTGGTAGGCCGGAAGCGAATGGAGCAGCGTGCGCTTCATATTAGTAAGACGTCCCCACCGTTCGACCCCCTTTTCATAGGCGGCTCGAGTCTCCCCGGTGGTCTGCGCAGGTTCAATCGGCGCAATGCGCGGCATATACAAATCCTTTCATCGATAGCTATTTGTAAGTCTGGAAGTTGCGCAGTGCAAGCTAGGGCTGGTCTTCACGGTGAGGGCTAATGTGTTTATTCCATGCCGGATAGGTTGCGGACGAGATGGATGCGGCTGCCGATGGAGTAATCTCGAGAATGACTTACTTCGACACTAACGCACCACCGGCTCAGGAATGCGCTTCTACCGTGTCAAAACAGGCAGTGAGGCCTGGGACCGGCAGTCTGAAGGATGCGTGCGAACAAATGGCAATTTCGGTTTAATCGTATCCACTCAGATTAAAGTGCTAAAGCAACTGATTGAGGCACTTTCTTACCAAGTATTTCTTTGCTTATAACGCGAACCCGTTCCGGTACGGTGGATTCACAAACTTATCCGCCTCGGGACAATTGGGAAACTTCATGTTTGCGGCGTCCCATTCCAGTTTTTGATTCATGCGGATCGCGATGTTGCCCAGCAGGACCACTTCAGCGAGGTGCGCGGCATGGTCAGCGAAGTTTGAGCCGGCCGGTTTGCCGCCCCGGCAAGCATCGAACCACTCCTTCCAATGCCCCGGAGACCGTGCCAGCTTCTGGGGCGCCCGACCGAACTCGGTCATCTTCTTGTCTGGTATCAGGCGGTCACGAAGCATGACGCCTTTATCACCCACATACATCGTACCATCGTTCTCGCCGAAGGGTCGCTCCGCATCCAGTTCCTCGGGTCTGGGCGGGCGCATTCCGCCGTCGTACCAAAAGATGCTCAGCGGGCCGTGAGTGCTGCTGGCAGCGAACTTGTAATGGGTGATGGAAGCAAGCGGAGCAGTCTCGCTGCTGATTTCTTTAGGGCGCTGCCAATTGGTGGAGCAAGCCTCGACACTGACTGGATGGCCGATTTTCATCGCCTTGAAGATGGCCGAGAGTTCATGGCAACCGATGTCGCCGAGCACGCCGGTGCCAAAATCCCACCAACCGCGCCAGGCAAAAGGATGATAGCAGGGGTGATAGGGGCGTATGGGCGCGGGACCAACCCAGAGGTCCCAGTCGATATAGGCCGGACAGGCCGGGCTTTCTTTGGGCCGCGCAACTCCGCGTGGGGAAATGTCCGGGTTGCGGTTGGACCAGGCATGGACCTCTTTGAGGTTTCCGATTGCACCGGCCCAGATCATCTCGGCGACGCGGCGGGCTTCTTCGCCCGCCTGGCCGAAATTGCCCATCTGCGCTGCCACTTTGGTCTCTCGCGCAAGCTTGCCGATCATGCGCGCCTCATAAACGCTGTGGGTGAGCGGCTTCTGGCAATGCACATGCTTGCCTAATTTCATGGCCATAGCCGTGGCAACCGCATGGACATGGTCGGGGGTTGCGATAATGACCGCATCAATGTCCTTCTGCTCCTCGAACATTTTACGGAAATCGGAGTAGAGCCGGGCGCCTGGATATTTCTTTGCGTTCTGGCCGAGATGGTTTTTGTCGGGGTCACAGAGGGCAACAATATTCTCGCCAGCCTGTGCGCACGAGGCAATGTCACCTGAGCCCATGCCACCGAGACCAATGCCCGCGATATTCAGTTTTTGCGAGGGCGGTATTTGGCCCTGCCCGAGCACGTGCCGGGGAATAATGGTGATGGCAGTCGTGACGGCGGCTGCCGCTTTCAGGAAGCCGCGGCGGGAAGAAAATCTTATTAATTTGTTCATGGCGCGAATTTTGTTGGGCGAGCTCATCCATCGCTAAGAATGAATTGAGCCTCAGGCGGTCAGAGCTCGTTTCCTACAAATTTTTCAACTAGGGACCGCTGCGTTGACCGGATTCTTTCCCAGCGCTCCAGCGCAGGGCGTTTTGGAGCAGACGTTGGTAAGCGGGATTGCGGTGTGCATCGCCGTCATGACCTAAAGCAATCCCTGCAATGCGGGCTTTGGGATGTTCCACAATGAAAACCATAGGGAAGTCTTTGTTTTTCGAGGGGGAATGCGCAGTGGCCAGAACTTTGATCGGCGTGCCCTGCGCGTCAGCCTGGAACCAGTAAAGTTCATCTTTCAAACTGAATTTCGCCGGCACACCTCGCATCAATGGATGGTCAGGTTCGGTCACAGTTACTTCGAACTCGGCATAGCCGTCATGTCCGCGTGAACCGCCGCCGCAGAGGACGCGGTTGTAGTCGGGCCAATCCGCCCAGTTGTACCAAAGCGCCGGGTGCACCAATAAAAGACCTTTTCCCGAATTGGCGAAGTCCAGGATATGCTGCCGAGTTTCGGCGTTCGAGAATGGGGCATTATTGCAAAGGCATAACACATCCAAATTATTCAAATATTGATCGATGTCCGAAGGATTGCCGATCGTTTGCACTTGTCCTCCTCCCTGGTGCAGCGTTTGGGAATCCTCTTCGAGAAACCAGCGTTTGAAGTCGTGGGAACTGCCCGCACCGACGATGAGGGTGCGAATTTCCTGCCCGCCAGGAACTGCCGGGAGGGATGCGGTTTTCGGTCCGGCTTGCGGTAATTCAGCCGTAATGCCGATCAAGGTTGGCGCTATCTTGTTATCGAAGCTTTCCAATGTAATGGTTTCAATAACCGAACGGCTCTTCACCTCTTTGCTGAAGACGCGAAGTTGGCCTCGCTTAACGAGCTCGGGAACCCCTTTCGAACCGGGCACGTCACGCGGACCGATCCAATCGGCGAATTCCACTCCATTCTTAAAGACCATCTCCTCCGTACCACCATCCTTAAAATGGAGCACTGCCTTCAACACCGGTGTGCCGCGCTCGCCAATCGGCCAGGCCCATCCCCCAATGCCGCCGATAAAATGCAATCGTTCGGTAGCCACACCCACTTTGACTTCGACCCGTTGAGGCAATGTTTTGGAATAGCCCTCACCGCCTTTAAGCACCATCGCGTTTGCAATCGAGCGTTGTGGACTGACGATGTCAAAGGGCACGTCATCCACTTTTACCAGGCCATGTCGAGAGAACAGCGGAGCGTCATTCGCGTTGTCGGGATTTAAATAAATACCTTTGCTCGTATTCACCGTGAAGGCGGAAGTGAGATCGAGGATGCGGAATCGCTGCTCGTCGCCACATATGTAGGCCAGCAAGTCGCGCAAGCCTTCGCCCCCGAGCGCTTCGTACCCCTCTGGCATTAACGACAGACCGGTGGCGCGCCGGCTCTTGATATCATCCTTGCGAAGAGAAAAATCTCCACTGGCGTTACGGAGCACGAGTTCTGCTTTGTTCTCCCGTGCAATGATTCCGTCGTAACTCACTTCATCCTTGGTTTCAATACTGGTCGTGTAAAAATTCGGTTCCACCAGCCGATTTGGGTCCACGATATGCACGAGCAATTCTCCCGCGCCATGTGCGCCCATTCCAGTCAGGTTCGGAGCAAGATCCCGGCCTTCCTTTTTGAAGATGTGGCAAAGGGAGCAATTAGCCGTAAACAATTTATGACCGTTCTCCAAATTGCCACCGGGCTTTTCAACAATGGGCCGCAATTGCGTGATCAGGGCGTCCTTCTGTTTCTGGGCAGGACCACGCAGCTCATCGATGACCGTATTGGCGCGGGCTGCAACCGCGCTATCGCTATGGGTGCGTAGTCGATGGAGATTAGCTGGGCCGATTATCCGCGCGTCCACCTTCTTGTCGGACATCGCCTGAACCAGCGCGAGGGACCATTCCGCCCGCTTGATCAATTGCCCGAAGACAGCATCCTGTAATTCGGCAGGAACTCGAGAATAGGCCGCGATGAGCTCCGAGCCGGTAATGCTTTCGCGCGTGGTCCCAAGAGCTTCAAGGACTTTTGTCTGGAACGCCGGTGAAACCTGGGAGCCAAGAAGGGCAGCCACCGCTGGGACAATCCTGGGATCGAGATTCCTTACTCCTACTAGATTAACAACAACCGTCCCGCGTTGCTCGTCCGATAAGCTGGAGTCGTTCAGTCTCGCTTGTAATTGAGCCACTAATGGTTTCAACTCCGGAGTCAGGGTCCCATCGCTATCCCAACGGGCAATCAAAGGCAGCGCAGATGCGGCCACTCCGGGTCGCGACGCTTTGAGAAGCGTGCTAAACGCGGACTGGAGGGCGGGAGTCCACGGCACTACCAGGTCGGTAGGCAGCTTTGAGGCCAGAGTTTCCAAGGCACCTTGTTTCAATGCGTCGGCTTGTTCAGACTGGCGAGCCAGCCTTTCAATCAAGCCGGCCGTAAGGCTCGGATCTTTTTTGTTCGCGACGAGCCTGGTGACGTGCCCGATAAAATCAAGGAAGTCCGCAGGCTCGTTTGCGCGAAGGGCCGCTTCAGCATAGAGGATGGGATTCATTGCGGCGCATCCGACGGCGGCGGATTGGAGGTAGCGGTCTTTGAAAGTGGGCCATGCGGCCACGACGGACTCAGCCACCATCGCAGCATCGCCATTTGCATTAGCACCCAAAGCGATCAAGGTATTGAGTTGAACACGAGGATCGGGATCTTTTAACAGTTTCTGAACCATGGAAGCGGTGAGAGGAGCGCTGGAACTGCGCTCGGAGATGACCCGCAGGACATTTTTGCGCACAATGGAGTCTGGATCATTAAGCGCCGTGGAAACCAAGGCACCGTCGAGCCGGTTTATGTTTTCCAGCGCATACATGGCATGCATCCGGGTGACCGGATTGGCACGTTGGTTCTTGAGCAATTTGGCAAGCGCCGGGCCCTCAGCCTGCCCTCCACGTTCATTCAGAAGCCGATGGGAGGTCATTCGCAACCAGCCATTTTCGCTCGAAAGGGCATTGAGCCATGCGGCGGGATTCTTTTCATCCAGGGTTAGTTGGTTAATTTTTTTCGCCTGCTTGTGTTGTATCCGCCAGATGCGAGCGAAGTGATGGTCGCGATCAGGCCGCGTTGCTGCGTTATGCGCGCCATGGGCAGGTCCCCGGGTATCATTATGCACAGCAGCCTGGTTATAGAAATCAACCACATACAATGCTCCATCCGGTCCCACACGTGAATGAATGGGACGGAACCAGATGTCTGCACTGGCGAGGAATTCAGTATCTTCCCGCCCAGACTCTTTCCTGGCTACATAAGTTGTCCCCTGAGGATTGAGCATATCATTGTGCACCAGACAGACGGTTGGCTCATGAATGAATATCGAGTTATTCCAAGGCTCCGGCCATGCACCCCCGTTGTACCTGCATGCACCGGCAGCCGCCGTGAACATGCCAACCCAGTCGATCTGCAGGTAAGGCTGCCGCGTGGGATGGACCAATGGCGCAACCTTCTGATGATCGGGCAAGACAGCACTGGCGCGTATATTTCCAATGTTACCACGCGCGATGACCTTTTCGGGCATGACGACATGCAGCAAGTGTTCTCCGCAGGTTGCAGTCGAGTAAAACATCTCCGCATCGGGGCCGAAATCGAAACCCCAGGTATTGCAGGAACCCGAGGCAATTTGCTCCACAGCGGATCCGTCAGGTTTAAAACGGATCACACCCGCAGTCACCCGCCCGAAGTCGCGCGTGCCGTCGCCCGATTTGGGATTGCCAGCGCTATATCCAATCGCACTATAAATCCAGCCATCATACCCCCATCGCATGTTATTGACGACGGAATGCGTGTCACTCGTCCCAAAGCCGGTGTAAAGTTTCTCGACTTTATCGGCCTTTCCATCCCCATCGGTATCTCGCAACCAAAGAATATCCGGAGCTTGTTCCACAATGACGCCATCCTTGTAGAAAACGAAGGAAGTGACGCGCTCCAGGCCCTCGTAAAATATATGCTTTTTGTCCATCCGCCCATCATGGTTTGAATCTTCGAGCCAGGAGATTTTGTCCCGGGCGGGGCGGTGCTCCTGACTGGCACCGGCGTTCTCCGGATCCCGCGCGCGCGCAGGAAAAATCGGTTTGTCCTTCTCGTTGATAGTTCTTCCGCCAGGGTACTCCGGGGTTTCTGCAACCCAAAGTTTCCCATTCGGCGCCCAATCCAAAGAGATCACCTTCTCCACGAGCGGCTCGGATGCAACCAGGTTCAGGGTGAAGTCCGGGTGAACGGTCAGCCTTGACGCTGCTTTGTCTGGATGGGTTGGGCCGCCGACAGGATATCGCAATGCGTCTTCCGATATTTCCGCAGGTTTGCAGAATTCGTCTACGTTGCTCCGGTGGCCCGCCCAGGCAATTCCTCGCAAAAGGATCGCTCGATAATGGAGCGTGTTAAACACGTCGAATTCATGCCCTGGAATGCTGACAAATGCGCGATACGGTTTGTTTCCACCCTCCCAGGTTTGTTCATAAGTCCATAGTTGCGGTGCCAGAATGAAAACGTTTTCGAAGCTGGTGGCTAATACGCGCGCGTCGGGGGACATATCCATGTCATAATAGATTTCATCCTTCCAATCGAAGTTCGAAAGCCCTTTGGTGATCGGGTGTGTGGTATCAACGAAGTAAATCCCCACTTCCCCTTCGTACCATTTGGTTTTCTTTTCGCCGTCCCCACGCCAGGACCCGCCCTGCACTTTCTTGGCCCATTCATTTTCATTCGCGCTAACGACTCCATCATGCAGGACGATCAGGCCTCCGCCTCTTTGAAGGAACTTTTCAAAAAGAGCACGCTGCTCCCCTATCACCTTCATCCCGTCCTGGGCATAAATGATGAGAACATCGGTATTCTCGAGCTGGGACGCCGATGGAAACTCCAGCGCGCCGTCCGCTTTTATACCTCGTTGGGCTAACAGACTTTTCCATTCTTCGAGGAACCGTGGATGATCATGCTGATTGGGCCCATGAGTCTTGACTCCGGCGCGAATAAATACTCGCAAAGGTTCCGCCGCTGGAAGGTTCAGAGCGATCAATAGCGGCAAGACACACACGAATGATAGAAACGCTGGCTTTCGGACTTCAGATTTCAGATTTCGGATTTCGGACTTCATATAGGTGTTCACGTGCAAACTGGCATTCCTTTCCTCATCCCTATCCAGGGTTCTTCCTTTGAAACATCAACTAGTGCCGGCTCTGGCGCATCGGAAGGAGCGAGAATAGCCAGAACGATCAGCGGTTCAGCAAAAGAGTTATATGTGCCATGCACTTCACCTTTGGGTACAAACGCAATGTCACCAGGTTCAAGAATTTGATGCTCTCGACCTACCCACTGCTCTGCGCGTCCGGAAAGAACGTAAAGAATTTCTTCCCGATTAGGATGTGTATGGAAAGCGTGTGCCCGCCCGGGCTCGATGTTGACGCGCACTAGCAGTAAATCGCGATTGGGAACGATATCAGACCGGCAAAGCCATTCCTCGATCGCCCAGGGGGATCGGTTTTTGACCATTTCGGAAGAAGTGACGAACCGGCGTGTCTGGATGTTCATGTTTTTTGATTAGACCTGGCAAAGTCAGGCTGCCTATCGAACTCAAGCGAGATGCTTTGCCACGCATTCAAGGTTTCACAAACAATCGTAGAGGTGCAAAAGGCTTCAGGACAAGCTTTGAATTGAAAATGCGCCCACCTGGGAGCTCCGGCATCCTTGCCGGGTTCTAATGTGACCTGTGTCAGCTAGGGATCGAGCAAGCTTTCGTTTGCTGCAATCGACCAATTGCCAAATTCCAAGTGTGGCTGGTTGTCGTTATTCCAATGCGCCCGCCAGGTCACATTTTTTGGATCGATCACATCCCGCCGTCGCGCTCGGTCCGCATGGCTATCGGCAAAAAGGAGATCCGTCTGGCGATTGTGCCGGTTGGACGGCCATTGGTCGTACTGCGTGGGATCCAGGTTTGCCGGCCAGGTGCTATAGAGTGAAGGATTGGGGAATGCACGGGCGTCTCCCAACACAATCATACCTGAAGGATTCACGACCGAGCTGTCCTTCAACAATCCCTGCGCCAACCCCCCGTTGATGTCGCCACCCAAACCGAGTTGCGGATGGTACCCCAAATTTAATCCCCAATCGTTGTAGGCCATTGAAAAACGCGAGTTGATCGTCACCCCATAGGGATCAAAAACTCCATCCGGCCCTCGCGCGCCCAAAGTGCGATTGACGTTAGTGTCCCAAGCTGAATCCCCTCGGGCTGCCGGGCAAAAGAATACGGATCGGTTCGTGCCCATGGTGCTGAAAAGTCGTGTAGGCCATACCGCATAAACATCCGGAGACACCGAATAACATCCCGGATACCCTTTGTTGTCATTGAGGTACATTGCCAGTGCGATTCCGACCTGTCGGAGATTGTTGATGCAGGAAATCTGCTTCGCCTTAGCTTTTGCGTTTGCCAAGGCAGGCAACAGCATAGCCGCAAGAATGGCAATAATCGCAATGACTACCAGCAACTCAATTAAGGTAAAGCCCCGCCGAACCCAGGGTCCACGCGAAACTGAACTGTTGATCATAACTCTGTGTCGAGCGTCGCTTTTGATCGGTTTTCTGTCAAGGGAGCCTTAACTATCAGGTGGCGACCCGGTAATTCTATGAACCTCAGAACAAGGAGCCAAGCGTTGAAGCAGGTTTTGAGACATGGATCGCTAATGTCAGTTTGCATTGTATGCCATCACGAGGCAAGACATTAGTTCTTGTTTGTGATATCATCCGAATCATCGATGAATGCGCGCCCCGCAAAAAAGTATTTTTTGAGAGTCCCCCGAACCAGACTGGGCTTTACCCTCATCGAACTGCTAGTCGTTATCGCTATCATAGCTATTTTAGCGAGTATGTTGCTGCCCGCCCTCTCTCGGGCAAAACTCAAGGCGAAGCAAGTCAACTGCACCAGCAATCTCAAGCAAATGGGACTAGCTTGTTTCATGTATCTCAACGATCAAGGCCGCACCTTGCCTTACACGCAGGAACGAGATCTTTGGATGGCCATTCTTATCCGCTACCAGGCTCAGGTTCATAAGGTACGTTCTTGCCCGGCTGCGCCTGAACCGTTAAAACGAATCAGCCGTAACCCGTTGAATCCGGACTATGGCACGGCTGATGAGACCTGGATTTGGCGTACCAATTCCATCGATGGTTACCAAGGCGGCTACTCCTTTAACGGCTGGATTTACTCAAATATGGATTTCATGCCTAAAGATAAACCTTTCGGGAATGAATCCGGCATTCTTAAACCAACACTCACGCCCATGTTCGCTGATGCGATGTGGGTGGATGCATGGCCTTTGGCGACCGATGCTCCGGCACGAGACCTGTACTTGGGTGACGGTCCAGCCGGGGGCATCAGTCGCTACACGATTGCTCGTCACGGAAGCACGAGCCCGAAGTCAGCCCCGCGGAATGTGCCCGCTGGTCAAGTCCTGCCCGGAGCCATCAATGTGGCATGTGCCGACGGGCACGTCGAGCTTGCCCGCCTCGAGAAGCTATGGGATTTCTACTGGCACAAGGGGTACGTTCCACCTAATTCAAGGCCCAAATGAAACTACGGAATGCGTGAAGGTTGTAAGAACTCCTCAGGTTACCGTGAAAAACAGTGAGCCGCAGTTCAACTCGCACCCTTTTATCCTGCTGCTCGTCCTTTTGATATGGCGAAGTTTACAAGCAGCAACCGTCAGCGTTATCCCCGAGGCAGATACGTTCCTGAGATCCGCAGCGCCGACAAACAACTTTGGGGGAGCTGGAGCTATCGCAATCTCCGGTTCGGCGGCAGTGAATGGAAATAACCAAAAAAACGGACTGTTTGACAGTTTGATCCGATTCCCAACGACCAATATTTTGTCTTCCCTTGATTCAAGCCTGGGTTCGCATGACTGGCTTATCTACCGCGCGACACTTTATCTGACCGAAGTCGGCGCGCCCGTAAGTCCAATGTTTAACCGGGGAGTGGGCGCATTTGAAATTCGCTGGCTCGGCACGAACGATTGGATAGAAGGCACTGGTATTCCTCTCGACCCGACTATCGATGGGATAACCTGGAACGAAATAACTTCTCTGCTCGATCCCTCGCGGGATGTATCATTGGGCCAATTCACAAATAAAGGAATCGATGGCCGCCTCACTTTTAGTCTAGCGCTTAAAGACTCATTCCTATCCGACATCCGTTCAGGTATCCCAGTGACGTTTTACTTAACTGCCGCAAGTCCTCAAATTGGATTTACCGCTGGCTCGCGCACCTTTTTTGTTTCGACCGGCTTCCCCCAGCTCGAAATTGAAGCTGACTTGAATCCGCATCCGCGGATTGATGCGATGCTACTGGGAACAAACATATCGGTAAGTTTTGAAACCGCGTCAAATTGGACTTATACATTACAATACACTGACGGGTTGCCGGTGGAAGCAAATGCCTGGTCAAACCTGACGACTATCTTGCCCCATCCTACCAATAGTCACGTGAGGTTCGTCGAGGGGGTTACGAGCCGGGAAAGGTTTTATCGACTCTTTCTTTCCCGCTGAAATGGCAATACATTGATTGACAACTTGAAGAAGATTATCGAGCTGTCTTCGGTTTGTAGGTGATAACTGAGGAGTTATTCTCTTGCATGAATGTTCCACGTTTAGCCTGGCTGCTGCTTGTCTGCTGTTGTGTCGCATCATCGCTTTATGGACAAAATAAACCTGAGCCTGCCACGTCAGCAGAGGAGAAAGCATTCACTGCCATTACAGAGTTGATGGCTAGAACCAGGAAGGGTGGTAAATATCCAACAGAGCAGGATTATCAGGCGCGCCGTGAAGCAGGATTTGAAATGGCGAAGACGGCCAAAAGATTCTTGCGTGATTATCCTGAATCAAACCACGCCGAGGATGCGCAAGGATTTGTCAATATGGGTCTGTATCAGGCGGCTGTAGCAGGGGATTCGGCGGCAGCCGAAGAACTGCAAAAATCTGCGTTTGAAGCTGTGAAAGACCCGAAACTCTCAGATGCTTTAAAACTTCATGTTTTTGTGATCGACCACATGGCGCAATGGGCCAGAAAAAATGGCCGCCGCAACCTGGACCCGGCATCAGCGGAGTCTCAAAGAATTTCCATTGAAGGCTTTTTTGCCGCGGTAGATGTCTTTTCCGACAAAGAGGCCATTTTCAAAATGCTGTTGCTTCAGGCAAAAGCGGGCCGAGAACTTTCGACGGTAGAGAAAAAGTCCGTCGCAGAGCGCGTGCTCAAACATCCCGACTCGTCCGCATCCATCAAAGCCGAAGCGCAAAGAATTTTGACCGGAGAACGCGCCTATGCTGTGGGCAAACCACTCGACATTAGTTTCACGGCGGTGGACGGGCGCAAGGTGGACCTAAAGAGTATGAAAGGAAAAGTCGTGTTGATCGATTTTTGGGCAACCTGGTGCGGTCCGTGCGTGGCCGAGGTGCCTTTGCTCAAAAAAACATACGACGCTTTTCATACCAATAGTTTCGAGATTGTTGGCATCAGTTTAGACAGCAAGAAAGAAGACCTCTTGGAATTTATCAAGAAGAAGGAAATGGTCTGGCCTCAATATTTCGATGGCAAGCAATGGAATAATGAAATCAGTTTCCGCTTTGGCATCAACAGCGTTCCGACCCAATGGCTTGTCGACAAGAAAGGAATTCTTCGAGACACAAGCATCCGCCCTAATCTTGAGGAGTCGATCCAAAATTTACTCGATGAACGTTAAGGTCACATGTGCTTCAATGATATGCAATGAGCCGTTCAAAGTGATGGCAAGATATTGCTGCCATGCGCGGACAATCCCTTGCTAAGAACAACGTCCATATCGAGATGCCTCGTGAAGCTAAGAAGACCTACCTAAAGCTGTGGGGACACCCTATTCCGTTGGGATTTTGCCCAAACTAATTTATTTTTCGCGGTTGACGAACTTCATTCAGAGTCCACCTTTTCTTTTGAAGAAAGGAGTTTTATGAAAATCACAAGTCAGGCTTTTAAGGAAGGAACAAGGATTCCAGACAAGTACACCATGTATGGCGAGAACCGGATTCCACCGATTCACTTTGAGGATGTCCCCTCTAAAGCGCGGAGTCTGGCAGTCATTGTGGATGATCCCGACGCAACCAGTGGGACTTTCAATCACTGGCTGTTGTTCAACGTGGACCCGAAGATAAAAGACATCAAGGAAGACTGCGTTCCGGTCATGGCCACAGAGGGCAAGAACGATTTTGGCGAAGTCGCGTATGACGGACCAAAACCTCCTTCAGGCGAACACCGCTATATGTTCAAGGCTTTCGCCTTGGATATGGTGCTGCCGCTTACTCCCGGCAGTACGCGGGAAGCCCTCGAACGCGAGATGAAAGGTCATGTTCTCGATAGTGCCACGTTAATGGGCAAATACGCACATTGAACTTCCAACATCTGGTCAGGCAGGGTCCTCCTGGCCAGGGCCACCCGCCCCCAGTACTGCCTTAATGGAAGCGAATCGTTTTTCGCCAACGCTCCTTCTATAATCTTACCTAATGGCTGTTCATTAAGAATCCAGCCTTTTTAGGCGATATGCCAGCAGGTGCAAATGTTCCGGAGGAATACCTGTTCAATATACCTCCAACTTCCACTTCCACGATGGCATTAACGGGTGTATTCTAAGCAACATTTTGGAGAACGGGTTATGCCTCCTCAATCTTTCGAAAAGAGTGTCGAAGAAAGGCTTCACGCGTGCGAGACGCGTTTTAGTGCCATCGTTCAACATACTCCCAATGTTTCCATCCAGGGTTATACGCTCGATGGGCGGGTCGTGTTTTGGAACGAGGCTTCCGAGCACGTCTTCGGCTGGCGTGCCGAAGAGGCCATTGGCAAAAAGCTCGAGCAACTCATCTTCACGCCCGCAGAAGGCGCTGCGTTCGCAGCCAAGTTGCAGGAAATTAAACAAACCAAAAAGCCAAGCGGTCCAATCGAGTTTCGTTTCGACCATCGTACTGGACGGGAAGGCTGGTGCCTTTCGACCATCTTTGAAATTCCTGGTGAATCGAGCGACGCCAACTTCATTTGCATGGACGTTGACATTACCGAACGGAAAATGGCTGAGAAGACCGTTTTGGCATCTAAAGAGCTTTTCACTAAAGCCTTTTGCGCGTGCCCCGACCTTATGTCCGTCTCGGACCTCGCAACCGGACGATATATCGAGATCAATGACGTCCATACGAAACTGCTCGGGTTCGCCCGGCACGAAATGATAGGCCGATCTCCGACGGAGCTGGGGATCTTGCAAGTGCCCGAGGATTATGAAAAGTTTGCCGAGGAATTGCGGGCACATGGTAAGGTTCACGATTTTGAGGTCCGCGTGCAAAATCGGCAGGGAAAGCCCATCCTCATTTCCATCAGTGCCGAATTGGTTCAATTAGGAGGACGCACCTGTGTTCTGCGCGTTTCCCGGGACATCAGCGAGCGGAAGGCTGCCGAACAAGCCCTTCGCGCCAGCGAGCAACGGTTCCGTGGATACTTCGAAATGGGTCTGGTTGGAATGGCTATCTGCTCGCCCGATCAGGGCCTGGTTCTATTCAACGATAAGCTGTGCGAGATTTTTGGCTATCCCCGGGCGGAAATCACCTCCAGAACCTGGACTGAGTTAACGCGTCCTGGCGACTTGGCCTCGGATACCACCATGTTCAATCGAGTGGCTGCGGGCGAGATGGACAGCTATGAAATTGAAAAACAGCTCGTCCACAAAAATGGGAGGGTGGTTTACGCTCACATTTTGGGAAAATGCTTGCGTGACACGAGTGGCAAGGTGACAGGATTAGTCGCCATGGTCCAGGACATCACAGCCCGCAAGAAAGCCGAGGAAGCCTTGCGCATAAGCGAGGAACGCTTCGACCTGGCCGTCCAAGGCTCCAACGACGGCATTTGGGATTGGGACCTTAGCACGAACGCTGTTTACAATTCACCACGTACCCTCGAGTTGCTCCGTTATCAACCAAACGAGCTTCCGGATGTGCTCCAAACCTTTATCTCCCATTTGCACCCGGACGACCTGGAACGGACCAGGAACGCCGTCCGGGCGCATCTCGATAGGCGTGCTGGTTATGATATCGAATACCGGTTGCGAACCAAGGATGGTCAGTATCGCTGGTTTCGCGCCCGCGGGCAGGCCGTCTGGGACGGCGAAGGAAAACCCATTCGCATGGCCGGTTCTCTGACCGATATTCATGACCACAAGATCGCAGAGGAATCCCTGCGACAAGCCCAAGCCGATGCGTTGGTAGCCCGTGAGGAATTCACTCAACGGTTGATCTCGGCCCAGGAACAGGAGCGCAAACGCCTCGGAGGTGAGTTGCATGATAGCCTTGGCCAGAATCTCTCGGTAATCAAGAACCGGATTCAACTCGCGCTTTCCGCACCGGATCTACACTTGGCCGCAGTCAACCAATTGGAGGCTGCTTCCAAGATCGTGGCGGACACGATTACTCAGGTACGAAACCTCGCCCACCGATTGCGTCCGCTGCCCATCGAACAGTTTCATCTCACTGATTGCCTGGAAACCCTGGTTCAGGAAATGGCCGAATCCTCCGGCATTCACTTTGATCGGCGGTTGGAGAACGTCGATGACTTGTTCCCCGGCGAGCAGGCCACAATGGTCTATCGGATTCTACAGGAAGCCTTAAATAATCTCGTGAAGCATTCCAGAGCCAGCGTGGCCACGGTGACGGTTGAACGCGACCTTCGCATCGTGCGCCTGAGAATCGAGGACAATGGATGCGGTTTCGACAAAAGCACGGTTTTTGGGCCACGCAAAATCCGTACCGGCATTGGTCTTACCAGCATCGATGAACGTGTGCGGATGCTAGGCGGTTCGTTGATTATTAATAGCGGCCCAGGCCAGGGAACTGTGCTGCTGATGGAAATCCCCCTCCCTGAAACCACAGTTCTCCCCTGGCACGAGCCTCACGTCATTCATGAAACCTAACCAAGACCTCTTCGCCATCGGTCAATTCGGCAACAACCTCTATGATCCGTCGAAGCAAAATCCGCGTCCTGATTCTTGACGATCACCCGGTTTTTCGACAGGGACTTTCCCAGGTGATTGCATCAGACCCCCGCCTCGAAATGGCGGGCGAAACAGATACTGCGGAGGCGGCCCTTAAAGTTACTCAGGAAGTGGAGCCGGATGTTGTCGTGGTCGACGTTAACCTCCCTGGAATGAGTGGTCTTGAATTCGCCGGAATTCTCAAATCAAAAAAATGCAAAGCGGGCCTCGTGGTGCTGACGATGCTTAAGGATGAGCAGGTATTCAACCAGGCAATGAATTTGGGAGTGAAAGGATTTGTCCTGAAGGAAAATGCCGCCCGTGAAATTCTGAACTGCATCGCCAGTGTGGCGAACGGCGATCCATATGTGAGTCCTTCCCTTAGCGGATTCCTCCTCAGGCGAAGAAACCGGGCGGAAACGCTGGCCACCCACACTCCTACGATTACGGATCTAACCACAGCAGAACGCCGCATTCTCAAAGCTATTTCCCAAAAGAAAACCACCAGGGAAATCGCATCCGAACTTTTCGTCAGTCCGCGAACAGTCGAATCGCATCGCGCCAATATCTCCACGAAGCTTTGCATCAAAGGCGCCAACAGTTTGCTTCAGTTTGCCCTGGAGCATCGAGACGCTCTTGAACATCTCGTCTGACTGATTTCTCGATTTCGCTCCTCTCGAGGCTCCGACCTTTACTTAAGCGCCGGACGCTTGGACGTACAAAATCGCGTACGTAGTCCTACTTAGAAAATTCAATAGGACTTCGGAATAAAGAATCTATGGTGCACCGGATTTAATTTTTCGCGTCCATGCTTGAAGCTGCTTCCATGAGAACGTGCCGATTGAACACGAAATTCGGTTTCCGGGTAGGCGGCCGCCTGATCACTCGATCCTTCCCGGTCGAGCCCCTGACCAGGCTGGATCTGACTTACTCCAGAATACGCCTGGTCAAAAGATTACGGATCCGTTGGGCTTCCGCGCAGGGTTGGTTGGTGCCGATTAAAACGAAAACTTAACCACTGAATTTCATGCACTCACCCTTTTCGTCCCCTTCGGCCAATGTTAGTTCATCAACAGAGCAAGACCTGCGCGAAAAAATCGCGGGTCTTCAAATGACGAACCGCATGCTCGCTGACTTTGCAGCCCTTGTTTCGCACGATCTTCAAAGCGGTCTGCGAGGAGTAGGGAGCTTCGCCGCGCTGCTCAGGGTGATTCCCGCGATCGAAGCCGATCCGGGCACGCTCGCATTGCTTAGCACCATTCAAGCCGCTGCCGGCAGGGTTAAGAGCATAACCGATCAAACCCGAGGATTTAGGAACAACATGAGTTCATCCACCAACGTCCCGGCTTGTGAAGACAATTCTACTGGAACGGTGGGTACTTTGCAGCGGGAGTTGGCCGAACTTCAATCGAGCCATCGTAAACTGGCCGAATTTGCCTGCTCGGTTGCATCCGATCTTCGCAACCCGCTCCGTCTTATCCTTAGCGAGGCAAGGCTTTTAACGATGCTCCCTGGGATTAGAAACAACCCGGTTTGTGTGGATATGGCCTCGAGGATGTCTGGTTGCGCGAAACAGATGGTGCATCTCGTCGAGCATTATCTTTCGTTTTTTCATTCAGAGCGTCAGGCCATCAAAACCTCCCAGCTATCTCTGGAATCTCTCGTTCAACTCGTCCGCCATGAGTTGGAACCGCTGGCCGCCAATCGGAAAGTGAACTGGCAAATCCATCCGCTTCCCGAGGTGGAAGCAGATGCCACCATGCTTCGCCAGGCCATTCTGAATCTGCTCAGCAATGCCCTCAAATATACCCGCAAATGCCCGGAAACCTTGATCGAAGTGGGCGTCAAAACCGGTGCAGATGAATTGACCTTCTACGTTCGCGACAACGGAATCGGATTCGATTCGGAGTCCGCCCAGCAGCTTTTCCGAAAGTTTGGCAGGCTGCACCAGGATGAAGGTTTCGAAGGCGCTGGAGTCGGGCTCGTCATCGTTCAACATATCATCCATCGTCATGGGGGAAAAGTTTGGGCCGAAGCCGTCCCTGGTCGCGGCGCAACATTCTACTTCACACTGCCGAACCGGCGCTGATTGGGTGTTCGCTCACCCGAACTGAGCGTGCTGTGGCAATAAACTCAAAAATTTCTATTCGCCGATAGAGGACTGCGCGCGACAGCACCGCCGCATCACTCCATCATGCTTTTGCTTCTTCCGGTGATTCGCCCTCCGGATCTTTAACCTCTGATTCCTCCGGTTCCTTTTCCTTCGCTGACTCGGCGGCTTCAGTAAATTTCATGGCCCAAACAAACAGACCAGTAAACAGCCCTCCACTCATCAAAGTGTTGCGAAAGAATTCCCAGGTCTGCGGCCACCCCGCAGTTCCCCTCGTCAAGGCCTGCAGCCAGCCTGCGAAAGTCCGGACATACTCAAGATTTCGGAACGGATTGAAAAACCAGGATGCGGTATTGGTAATCAGGTAAAAGAGCAAAGCTCCCAAAATGCCGCCGCCCAGCAGCGCCATAAACGAAGCTCGAGGGTTAAATCTTCGACCAAACCAGATTAGAACCACGTATGAGCTATAGTTGAACAATTGGTACTTTAGAACCGGCAACTCGAACACCTTCCATCCTAACGACAGATAATATAAGTTGAGCCCGATGTCGGTCAGCACCATCACTCCAAGAGGCAACCACCAGGCCATTGCGCCCGTGAAATAGACACCGGCACAAAAACACAGCGCGTACGCCGCGCTGAAGTTTTGCGGCAGCATCCCTGGGATGCGCGAAAGCGCAAAAACAATCATCAAGGCGATGGGCAACGCCAGTTTCCCTTTCACAAAATGAAACATACCCGCTGCATTCGAGATGACAAGCCGGGAGGTTCACCTGCCATAACTTGGAGTTTGATGAACTGCATTATAATCATATGGCAGCATAGTGCTTGTTCCCCATAATGGTTAGGTGCATCGAACAACATAAACATATGTTCGAGATTATCCATGAGGACGATGATTTGCTGGTGATAAACAAACCGGCCGGCCTGGTCTGTCATCCAACGAAAAACGGTGAGCTCTCAAGCCTGATTGGCCGGGTCCGCCTTTATTTAGGTATTACCGCGCAAAACACCGAGCAGGTTGTGCACGATTCAAAGCCGCCTTCTGAGCCACAGTCTGTTGTCCCTCGAGCATACCTGGTAAATCGGTTGGATCGGGAAACCAGCGGCGTGATCATCGTGGCTAAGTCTGCTGCGGCTGCAGGCGAGCTGGGGAAAATTTGGGAGACAAGAGCTGTCGAAAAAGAATATCGGGCGCTGGTACATGGGCATCTGGAAAACGAACATGCAACGATTAGCGCCGCGCTGGGCAAAGATGAAAACAGCATGATTGCCATTAAAGACCGTGTTCGCGCGGAGGGCGTCCCGGCCAGCACCGAATATTGGGTCGAGCGTCGTATAGTCATTTCAGCTTCTATCTTGCAGCCGGCAAACAACCTGAATTTCGTCGAATCACTTGCATCCGCTTCCAATCCTACTCGCTTCTATTCGTTGCTACGGCTTCGACCTCGAACCGGGCGCAAGCATCAGATCCGTATTCACCTGGCTCATCATGGGCACCCAATCGTTGGAGATAAGTTATATGGCGGTGACGAGGATTTGTACTTGGCGCTCGTGCAAGATCGCTTAACTCAAGAGCAACGTGATCGGCTAATCCTGGCGAACCACGCCCTGCATGCGAACGAGACGCGTTTCCACTGGCGAGGGGTGGACTGGGTATTTCAAGCCAAGCCCCCGATTTGGCTATTGGAGGCAGAACGCTCTTGCAATGGGCCATGAAAGATTTAGCGGACTGACAGAGGTTGGCTAGAGGTCGCCACTATAGCTGAACGATTCGCGAGACAGGACCCTCCGCCGGGCGCGAATTGATCGCTGCGTGCCCGCCCTCGGCCAATGCCACTAGGATTTTGAAATGGTGCTGTCCCAGCCCCACTAGGGACGGTCGAAAATAGCCCCACTGCTTTAGCGGTGGGGTCGAAGAATCACGAACGCTTCAAGCCCCGAAAGGGCGAAAGAAGGACTGCTGATGGGTTCTTCCGTCCCGCCGGGACTTGAGATCGCTTCATGCTTTTACCCACAGTTGAAACTGTGGGCTATTTTCTGTCGCCCTCTGGGCTAAGAGGCTTCGGCGGTTATGCATCCTCCAAATCTCGTTCTACATATACTGATCATGTCGATCAGGAGAAGAGATGTTTCAAGGATTCAGCCCGGAGGGCGAAAGAGAATAGCCCACCGATTTATCGGTGGGTACGGAACGGAAAAAAAACCAAAGCCCCGGCGGAGGGGCGAAAGAGAATTTGAAAAACATTTCTGCCCTCCCTGGCGGGACTCATTGACCCTCGACGCTTGATCCCACCGTTGAAACTGCGGGCTATTTTCAATCATCCCACGGGATGAAGCCACTGAAATCCTGGCGGCATGGGGCGGGGACGGCAACCGTCCTCGGCTCTAAACACTCAAAAAAACCCAGAATTTCTTGGGCAGCTTAACTTGAAACGAGCTTTCTTCGTGGTTGATCTGATTTGCCGCACATGTGAATGTGTGACGTGCATAGAACAAGACGTGCACTTTGTATGAAAGTGCGTTACGCGTTCACTCTGATAGAGCTACTCGTCGTTATCGCCATCATCGCAATTCTGGCGGCATTGCTGTTGCCAAGCTTATCGAAAGCCAAAGAGAAGGGCAAAGGCATCGTCTGTTTGAGCAACATGAAACAGCTTACCACCGCCTGGATTATGTATCCGGATGATCACAATGATAACCTGGTTTGGAACGATCTGACTCCCACAGGATCGGGTTGGGTTCGGGGCATTCTCGATTACAATGGCAGCAATTCGGATAATACTAACACTATTTTCCTGACCGATCCCCAGTACGCAAAGCTTGCCCCATATAGTGCTAGAACCGCAGGTATTTACAAATGTCCCTCGGACTTAAGCACCGTGCAGATCGGCGCCTCAAAGCTTCCGCGGGTCCGCAGTATTTCTTTAAGTCAGGCCATGAACTCGCGGGATGACTGGTTGAGCTTTCTAACTCATGCCAAATATAGAGTCTTTCGCAAATATAGTGATATCGGCCCAATGGGTTATCCACGAGCTTATGTCATGCTTGATGAACATCCTGATAGCATTAACTATGGTGACTTCGCGGTGTCCATGAGTGATGGTGTAGCCGACTCCGCGCTTTACATGATCGATGTTCCGGCCAGTTACCACAATGGGGCCGGGGGCTTGAGTTTCGCCGATGGTCATGCCGAAATTCACAAATGGAGGGATGCCCGCACGCGCCAGAAGATTACCGGCATTTATATGGTTTCCTCTGTTCAGGCCTCTCCGGGCAATATCGATATGCGCTACCTCTCGGAGCACGCCAGCATTCGTCAATGACTCAGCCGAGCGCAACTCGCCGGGAATCCCATCCACCATGATTTAGTCTGCATCAAAAGGAGTTCTTTCTCCCTCTACAATGGGCCGAGATTTCCCCTGAATTGGCGAGCAGGAAATACAGCTACGCCGAGATTAAATTTAATTACCGGAACCTGCCCCCTAAATCCTGATGACTCGTCCTCATGCTCCTTAATTTTCAAAGATTAGTCCCAGCCGCTCGCGTAAAAATTTTGTCGGAATCCTGTTTTGGCGGCAGTTAAATGAATAAATGCAGACCAAGAGCGATGCCGAACTGCTGCAAGACTATGTAACGGACAGATCCGAAGCGGCGTTTGATGAAATTGTCCGCCGATATGCCGGTTTTGTTTATTCAGCAGCATTGCGGCAGGTGGGGAACCCCGAAGCGGCTCGCGATGTAGCTCAAACGGTTTTCAGCGATCTGGCGCGCAAAGCCGGTTCGCTCCATCCAAATACGCTTCTCATCGGCTGGCTTAGCCACGGCGCTCGACTCGCTTCCCTGGAACAACTCAGACGCGACAGCCGTCGATTGCAACGCGAAAAGCAAGCTATGGATTGGCATCAATCATCTCCCGAAGTTGCGCCAAATTGGGAGGAGCTTCGTCCGGCGCTGGATGAAGGCATGGCGAGCCTCGGGGACATGGACCGGGACGCGCTTCTACTGCGATTCTTCAAAGATGAAAGCCTGGCATCGGTGGGTGTCGCCCTGGGCGTCAGCGAGGATGCAGCCCAAAAGCGTGTGTCCCGCGCGCTCGAAAAGCTGCGGGAGTTTCTTGCAGCGCGTGGCATTATGATCACGGTTACAGCATTGTCGGGAGCAATCGCGGCCCATGGAGTAGAATGCGTTCCCGCAGGGTTGGCGGCTTCATTGTCCTCGGCCGCGGTGGCAAGCGCCATCGCCGGAAACGCAGCCGCTCCATTTTCAAAACTATTAACCATCAGCAACATGAAATATGCCATTCTGACTCTTGTCCTGCTGGCGGCAATCGCTGGCCTGGAGTACAAGCGGCTCAACGCGCAACGCCAGATTCGTGCAGCGCGCGCAGCGGCGAACCAACAGGCGCAAGAAATCCAAACGCTGCGCGCGGTCAATGACCGCAATGCCGGTCAAACAAACGAACTGGAAAAATTACGGAGCGAAGCTCAGGACGTAGCGCGCTTGCGCGCGGAAGCCGATCGGTTGCGCAAAGAACAAGCTGCCTTAAAGCTGAAAGCTCAAATAACCCTGGCAGAGACGAATACAACGCCTGAAGCACCTCACATCCTAGTCACAGCAAGGTTCATTTCCGCTCCAACGGATAATCTCGGCGGACCTGCCTGGCCAAAACCCACGGACGGCGGAACGGCATTGATGGATGGTCAACAGTTCAAAGCTATGCTACACGATTTCGAAATCATCGAAGGAGCGGAACTGCTCAGTCAGTCCCGAATATCAACAGCCAATGACACACAAGCCTCTCTTTCCAGCACGCGGAACGTCCCCCTGGGTGGAACCAACGTCAGTGTTGGCGAAACTCTTATGGTCAATCCTCATTACTCAAAGGATTCGCCCAACATCACTTTAGACCTCGCCGCGAAATCCAGCCGGCTAGTTGACCTCTCCAGAGAGCAGGATGAATCCCTGGCTGATCTGCGAACGACCACCATCACTAATTCGATAACGGTCTTAGATGGTCAATCCGTAATATTGCGCAAAGATCTTCGAGACGAGGGGCGGGTGGTTGGTTCTACAAATACTGTTTCACGACCAAAAAGCCTTTTGGTTGTGCTCACCCCACAACTCGTTCGTGCGGATGGTACTCTCCAACGTTTGCAACGCATCGTCAAAAGAGATAACAATGGTCAGTAACGCCGGGGAGGGGACTCAAACCAGATACTGGACCCGGGATGCTGGTTACTGGAGCGGACCTTGCTAGTGAAAGCGGATTGGCAACTGGCTGCAGGCATTGTACTACTGCCTGGATGACGTTGAACGAAGCGAAGGTGCGTCACGCGCAACTGGTAGAAGAAATTCGGCAGCACGATCACAACTATTATGTGCTCGCTCAGCCCTCCATTTCCGACCAGGAGTATGATCGGCTTTACCGGCAATTGTTGGATCTGGAAAAGGAGTTTTCTCAACTTATTACGCCTGATTCGCCGACACAGCGGGTTGGCGGTGAACCGCTTAAAGCTTTCAAGCCAGTTCAGCACCTCAGGCCGATGCTCAGTCTGGATAACACCTATTCACAGCAGGAGGTTCACGATTTTGTCAATCGCGTCCAAAGATTGCTGCCAAACGAAAAACTGGATTGGACGGTTGAACCAAAAGTCGATGGTGTAGCAATCAACTTGCGCTACGAAGCCGGCGTTTTTGCATGCGGCGCAACCCGCGGTGACGGGACAACCGGTGACGATATCACGTCGAATCTAAAGACCATTCGCAGCATTCCTGGAAAACTGCGCAGCACCCACCCAAAGGGCAAAGCGGACGTCCCTTCTTTGCTTGAGGTCCGCGGCGAGGTTTATCTGACTCGGACCGGGTTTCAGAAAATGAATGCGGAGCGAAAAGCTGCGGGGGAAGAGCTGTTTGCCAACCCCCGGAACGCAGCCGCCGGTTCTCTCAAACAACTGGACCCGCGGCTGGCTGCAAAGCGGCCACTGGATATTGTTATTTATGGGCTTGGTCATCTCGAGGGATTAACAAGGCCGGCCAAAACTCATTCTGAAACTCTCATTTGGCTGAAAGAGCTGGGCTTTAAAACGCCGGAAAAAACCTGGCATTGCAAGTCGGCGGAGGAACTGATTGCGGCCATCGATGAGCTGGACAAACTACGGGGAAAGTATGCATATGAAACAGATGGGGCTGTGATCAAACTCAACTCCTATGCACAACGTGAGAAAGTTGGTTTTACTTCGAAAGCTCCCCGGTGGGCGATTGCTTATAAATACGCGGCGGAACAGGCCGATACACTTCTAAAAAATATAACCATCCAGGTGGGACGCACCGGCGCGCTTACTCCAGTCGCCGAACTGGAACCGGTGTTTCTGGCTGGAAGCACTATCAGCCGGGCTACACTGCATAACGAGGATTACATCCGTGAAAAGGATATTCGTGTAGGCGACACGGTTACGATTGAGAAGGCCGGTGAAGTGATACCGGCAGTTGTCGACGTCGTCCTCACCAGGCGTGTTGGGAAGGAAGTTCCATTTCGTTTCCCACACACTTGCCCGGAATGCGGTTCCAAAGTGTCGCGCTCGAATGCGGCGACGGAAGAAGAAGAACAAGGATCCGTCTGGCGATGTGTGAATCCAGACTGTCCAGCCCAGGTACGGGGCAGGATCGAGCACTGGTGCGCCCGCGGGGCCATGGATATTGAAGGTGGCGGCGAAGTTCTCGTCCGGCAGCTTGTGGCTGCAGGGTTGGTTCGCGACGTGGCTGACCTTTACTCACTCAAACTTGCGGAGGTCATGAACCTCGAACGCATGGGAGAAAAATCCGCGCGCAACTTTCTCGAAGGAGTGGAAGCCAGCAAGAAACGCGATTTATGGAGAATGATCTACGGTCTTGGCATTTTGCACGTTGGAGCTGGAGTCGCCAAAGCATTGGGACGCTGCTTCCAGTCGCTGGATGACCTCCTTGCAGCAGGGGTGGATCAATTAACCGATTGCGAAGACGTGGGAGAAGTCATCGCTCGCAGTATCGTGCAATGGCACGGAGATGAAAGGAACCGCGATCTCGTTTTGCGTCTTCGCAAAGCCGGAGTCAATGATCAGTCAGAGCTGTACAAACCGCGAGCCGCGAAGGGGCCGTTGGCCGGCACAACGTTTGTCCTCACTGGCACGCTGCCCAGCTTGAAACGTGAAGAGGCTGCGGCGAAAATCGAAGCGGCGGGAGGAAAGGTCACCAGCAGTGTGAGCAAGAAGACCGATTACGTCGTTGCGGGAGCAGATGCCGGATCGAAACTCGAAAAGGCGCAGAAAATCGGCGTGAAAATTGTGGATGAAGCAGAATTGCTGCGACTGTGCAGTTAGCAAACGCTATGTGTTCCTGCCGCAGTCAGGGCATGCGCTCACGGCTTCAGCACTATTTTGCCGGCCAAAGTTCCCTTGTTGCCAATGGTACTTTCTTCCTGCAGTTGATGCGCCAGGGCGGTTTTCTCAAGAGGCAATACCCGATCAATGCGCGGCCGAATTCTGCCTGCCGCTAACCATTGATTTAGATCCTCAGCCGCGGGACGCTGCTCTTCTGCGCTGAAATTGAAAATCGCAAAACCGTGCACAGAGCAATTCTTTGTATAGAATTGACCGACAGGAAAAGCAGGGCGCGCATCGCGTCCAGCCATGACCACCATACGGCCCCGGGTAGAGAGCAACGGGATGGCACGCTCGAAGTTTGGCTCTCGCAGAGTTTCCCACCATAGATTCACCCCTTGAGGTGAGAAGTTCCTGATCGCAGCATCGACGTCTTGCGTTTTGTAATTCAAAGCCAGGTCAGCGCCTAATTCTCGGCAGGTCTGAACTTTTTCATCCGTTCCGGCCGAGGTGAGAACGCGAGCACCGAGAATCTTCGCAATCTGAAGCACGCAGGATCCCACAGCCCCCGAACCGCCGTTCACAAAGAGGATCTCTCCGGGCTGCAACCTGGCCACTTTAATCAGGCCCAGATGAGCTGTTATCCCGACAAGCGAAACAGCGACTGCGTCTTCATCACTGACTCCCTGTGGAATTGCATTTAGCCAGGACTCATCCACCACCGCTTCTTCTGCAAAGGTGCCTCCGCCGTCGGACCCTTGGTTGGATGCCCAAACCCGGTCACCAGACTTGAACCGAGTGACATTAACTCCGCATTCAATTACGGTCCCTGCCAGATCCAGCCCTAAAATGTGTGGGAACGACAACTTGCCGGAAATCAGTCCACTCCGAACATACAGGTCGAACGGATTTACATCCACCGCGCCGACTTTGATCAGGCATTGGGAAGCACTGGGTTTAGGAGCAGGCAGGTCGCCAATGGTAATAACGTCGGGAGGTCCTGTTCTATTGATATATGCAGCTTTCACGCTTATCCAATGAAGGGGTTTTTAATCTCCTTCTATTTTGTCAGGCAATTCATTGCGATCGTCGGGACGGCAAGGAAAATGAATAGCAAGCAGATCACCCGCCACTTGAATTCCATGAATAACACCTTTTGTAAATTCAGATTTTTGAAAATAGCCACTCATCTCTGCAGTAAGCCGTTTCCAGAAGGCATCGCCGCATCGCGAATGAACGGCGGTGTCACCCACAATGGCGAACTTTTGGGTGCGCGGAGCAATGAGAAATAATATGCCATTGCGCTCTCGAGTGTTAGTCATTCCCAGTTCAATAAATTGAGCCTGCGCCGCTGCTATCGGCTCCTCAATATCTTTTCGAGTTATAAATACACGAATTTCGCCCGAGGTTCGTTTCTCTGCCGCTTGAATCGCCTTCACAATTTCAGAATGTTGCAATCGCTCAATGAAGCTATGTGCTTTCATATTCGTCCCCTGCTTTCTTACTCAGTTGTGCGAATCACCAACTCCCACCCGCGCCTCCGCCACCAAAACTGCCGCCACCTCCGGAGTAACCACCGCCTCCACCGCCTCCAGAAAACCCGCCATCGCTCCCAGGCCAGTTTCGACTGGGTGAATAGCCTCCGCTGGTCAACACCCAGCCGCCCGGCTGACCCACCCAGCCTCTTCTCCGAACGCCGCTCCTCCTACTAAGCAACGCTAAAATAATCATAAAGCCAACGAAGCCGGCGAGCACGGCAAAGTTCCCTGGATTGCGCCTCTGTTGCTGCTGGCGCTGAGCTGCGGTCTGTCCAGTTCCTTTATATTCACCTCGCGTCGCTGCTAGAATGGCGGCCACCCCAGCGGTGAGCCCCCCCTCGTAGTCAACGCTTCTAAATCGAGGCTTGATGTCGTTTTCAATAATCTGCTTGGCAAGTGCATCGGGAAGAGCCCCTTCCAGTCCATAGCCCACTTGTAAAAACATTTTTCGATCCTGAACAAAGACAAAAAGGATCGCTCCGTTATCGCGGCCCTTCTGACCAGTTTTCCAGGACTCGGCGATGCGTACCGTGTAGTCCTCAATCGAAGAGTCGGATTGCATTTTTGGAAAAACTGCAACGAGAATTTGATTGGAGGTTTCCCGCTCGAAGTCTTCGAGCGATTTGTCCAGTCTTGATGCTGTTTCGGTTGAAACAACGCGCGCATAGTCATTGAAATGCCTTGTGGGGCGAGGCGGCATGATTTCCGCAGCAAAAAGGCTGCTACAACAAAACGAGACAAAAAATACATTAACCAAACAGCACGGGGAATAGCTCATCAGGGCTTTTCAGGCTTTGGCGCAGGCGCAGGCTTGCCGAAATCAAATTGAACTGTCGGCGGCTTATCAGAACCTGGGGTCGCAGTAAAATAGGGCCGTTCTTTGAAGCCAAACAGCCTGGCGTAAAATACCGCTGGAAAGGATTTAATCCCAGTATTGTACGCCTGAACAGCTTCATTGAAGCGGCCGCGCTCGACGCTGATTCGATTTTCCGTTCCTTCCAACTGCGCCTGCAGGTTGACGAAATTCGCGTTGGCTTTGAGGTCAGGATACCGCTCGACCACGACGAGCAAACGGGACAAGGCAGAGCTAAGTTCTCCTTGAGCCCGTTCGAATTCCGCCAGCTTTGCCGGGTCAGTCGGGGCACCCGTCCCATCCAATTTGACCTGCCCGACCGAGGCGCGTGCTGCGGTGATCTCCGTGAGAGTGGATTTTTCGAAATTCGCTGCGCCGGACACGGTGGCGACGAGGTTGGGCACAAGGTCGGCCCGGCGCTGATAGACATTCTGCACCTGGGCCCATTGTTGATCTACTGCTTGGCCCAGTCTGACCAACCGATTGTAACCACCGCCGGCAAAGATCAACAAAAGGACGGCTATTATGACCAACCCGCCCAGCACGGCACATCCCACTCCGAATTTTTTCATAATTGGTTCAGGCCCTTGCAACCCGGTTTAACCTACGTCATGTACCACCGCGAACTTCACTAAAAAACTAGGGTTTTCCCCTAATAGTTATTTAGAAAACGGACCTCCAAACTATGGATAAGTTATGGAAACTAGAGTATCACGAGGGCCCCTTCCGCTTCCTGGAAACTTTCAGACCCATAAAATGAGACATTATGGACGCGCTGCAAGCCTGCACCACGTTTACCCGCTCATTTCGATCATCATTCCAGCGCATAATGAAGAGGGTTATTTGCCGGAGACACTTGATTCAATCAAACGACAAAATTATTCCCGAACCGAAGTCATTGTTGTTGCGAATGGTTGCACGGATGACACGGTTCAAATGGCGCAAGGACACTGTCATCGTCTGATCGTGCTTTCTCAAAAGGGTTTAGGGGTGGCGCGAAACCTGGGTGCCCGGATGGCCAAAGGGGAGCTGCTCATATTTTTGGACGCAGACACTTCGATTGAGCCTCTGACCTTGCAAATGATTGCTCAGAAATTCTCAAGACGTGAAGCGGCAGGAACTCTCAAAGGCAAGCCAGATACCAGTACCAGGGCTTTTTCTCTCATTTATGGTATGAAAAATTTCCTTCATAAAACGAGGCTGCATTCGGGCAGTTCAGGGGTCATTATTTGTTGGAAGGAAGACTTCCTGAAAGTCGGCGGCTTTGACGAAGGTTTGGAGGTTCGTGAGAATAGCGAACTAATGAGGCGGCTAAAGCGATTCGGGAGGTATAAATACATTGGAGATGTGACCGCAACCACCTCAATGCGCCGCTACGAACAGTGCGGTGTTTGGCCTACCGTCTGGTTATGGATTAAACTCTGGGTACACACACGCTTTGGTGATCTGCACCATCGGCGTTATGAAACAGTGAGGTAGGCAACTCAGAACCGCTCAGCACAATTTAAACGTCTGTCCCACATCGCGCCAGCCAATCCGTTCTGATTCCAGAGCAGCTTGAAGACGCACGATAGGTTCGCTTGTGCCTTCTCGCCCAAAAGCAAACGTTTTGAAATGTACCGGGAGCAAATACTTTGCGCCCGCAGCATTTGTCATCCGAACAGCCTGTTCAGGAGTGCAATGGGAGCATATCCAGGGCTGATAAGCTCCAATCGGCATAATCGCCAGTTCAAAAGGCCCCTTATTCCGCAAGGTCCGGAAGGACCCTGTCATCGCTGTATCCCCGCCAAAAATAAGCTTTTTGCCTTCGCGCTCAATGATATAGCCATTATAACCGCGATAATTATCGAACTTCCACCGCGCACCCCAGTGATTGACCTCGAACGCGCTAACGTCCACGTCGCCCTGGGCGGTCCGGATCCGCGTCTTTTCGCCCCATTTCAACGCTTGGGGAGCGCCAAGGCCGGAATCGGTAAGCAAGTCAGTCGTGGCGTGAGCGGTGACCGCCCGGGGCTTTCCCGGGAGAGAACGTAAACTGATTGGATCCAAATGATCCATATGGGCATGAGATAAGAGCACCAAATCAATGGGTGGCAACTGTTTAGGCCGAAGCGCCGGCGCAACCAGACGTTTGGCGCCAACGGTACCCCACCACGTCGCTGCTCCAACTCTTTTGCCTAGAACCGGATCTGTCAAAATGTTCAAGCCGTAGAAGTTTAGAAGAACTGTCGAGTGCCCGAGCCAGGCACCTGTTATACCATTGCAATCCCACAAATCCGGCGATGGGGTAAATGCAGGCTTAAGAACGGTACGGCCGCTTTCTTGAACCATTGCCCGCAGGAGACGAGCACCGGATTGTTGCGACCACGCCGCCCAAATACCTGCAGCTCCAATAGAACCAAGTGAACTAAATGTCAAAAATCGACGTCGAGATAATGGCAAAGTTCGTTTTTTCAAATTAATACTTTTTAAAGTGCAATGGGCAGGATAGCAGGAAAGTTCCTCAAGGCAAGAGCGTAAAGCAGACCCAAATCAGAGTTTTTCGCATTTTATTAAGGAATCCAGGACAACATTCCGACAGAAACAGGAAAAAAAAGAGGAATCCCTCAAAATGAAGTATCCAACTTAATCGCTTCCTTCAATCTTTTAAGGTATTCCTCCCTCGGAATATTAATACCATTCAATTGAGTGGTAATAGGAGTCAGCATTTGAATATCCAGGAGCGCGAAACCTCGCTCACGTAAATGTTGGACCAAATAAAATAAGCAAATCTTCGAGGCATTATTGACTCGATGGAACATCGATTCGCCGGCAAAAAATCCGCCAATGGCAACTCCATAGACACCCCCCAAAAGTTGCCCACCCTGTCGATACTCGATGCTATGGGCATGGCCTTCCTGATGAAGATTACTGAACGCATCGATAAACTCAGGACTGATCCAGGTGCTTATGCGTCCAGGCGCTGGAGCGGCACAGCCTTCCATTACTTGGCGGAAAGCTTTGTTGAGGGTGATCTCAAATTGTCCCCGGCGAAGCTCTTTGGCGAGGCTCCGTGGACAGTGAAAGCAATCCAGGTCAAAAATAGCGCGAGGATTCGGTGACCACCACGTCAGCGGATTTGCTGTCCAAGGAAAAATTCCAGAGCGGTATGCCAACAATAACCGCTGAACTGATAAGTCTCCTCCCACGGCAACCAGGCCTTCGGTATTAGCCGACTGAGCGTCAGGAAACCAAATATTTTCGTTCAAAACCGGAACACCCATGGAATCCGATAACTGGACGTATGCCTTTTTAGCCTCTAAGCGCGGAAAGGATTTGCATTTCAAAGTTACCGGCCATTTCCATGGCCCAGAAATGAGGCGCGGTTTTTTCATCCAGCAATTTCAGCTCGAGTTTTTCATCAGGCGAACCCAACGAAATCCAACTCCCGATGCGCACATCGTTCAAGATTTGCAGCAGCCATTCCAGTTCCGCGGTTGACACCGAGAACTTAAATCCTTTCTCTGAATCTTCGAAACGGTGCTCATTGCCAAGAAATGTCTGAACCCGTTTCTTATTTTCAGTTCTTTGTTCCGAGAGAGCATCTTCCAATAACTCTTTGCTCGAATTTGGCCTTTCGGATAAGCCCGGGGGAGTAGCGGAGGAAATGCAGGGATACAATCTCAAGAGGTCCCAAAGCAAGGTTCGTTCGCCTCTTCCAAGCTGGCACAAAAAGTGGTCACCAGCGCGAACGATTTTCACTGGTCACGCTCCAATGTGGCATGCAAGCTGTAGCGTTGTAGCTGGTGAACGTAATGCTCGGCCTTTTCCAGGCGCTCCCGTATCAGGACACTTTTACCCTGCTCATGAACTTGCAACATGTGAAACTCGGCTTTGGTTTTTGACCATCCAAAGACCTGTTGGAAAACATGGGTAACGTAATCCATGTAATTCACCGGATCATTCCAGCAAATCACCAAAAATCCAGGGTCCAGGCTCGATTTTGCGTCTTCCTTCTCTTCTTCAATGGTGCCGGGCAGCGCTTCCGGTGTAGCAGTCTCGACCATGTGGCAAAATAAAAGAGGAGACCCAGGTTGTCGAGTTCGCTTAAAGTCCGGCAAACAGGATTTGCCCAGTTTCTGAAGTAATCCGTACTTTTGATGACCTCCCCAGGAAAGCCACCGGGAAAGGTGAATTTTGCTGAAAATTCACTGAACCTTTATTGCTGCATTACGTCTAACTTGTGCTAAGATTAGGCAATTTAAAGTCATGATTCAACGATTTCTGTTTGGGATATTCCTGGCACTCTGGAGCTCCGCATCTGTTTTTCCTTTGCCCGCCGCCGAACCGGCTGCCACTCAAAAGGGGGGAGAGAAACTTGCCGCATCGGAAAGCCAGGCAGATAAAACCACCAAACCTTTTCATGTAAGTCCTGGTCCTTTGGATGGTCAGATCGCTTTTACGACGGCCAACCTGCTCCAGAACATGCATTATGCGAAACAGCCATTCGATGAGAGTGTTTCGATTAAGTTTTTTGATCGCTACCTTGAATCGCTTGATCCTCAGCACCTGCACTTCATTCAGGCCGACCTTAACGATTTTGATCATTATCGCACTAACCTCAACCATTTGATCAAACCTCGGCAGCGAAGCATCGATACACATCCCGGCTGTGAGATTTTTGAGCGGTTCGTTCAACGGCTGCAAGAACGAGTGGCCTACGCGGATGAGTTGCTTAAGAACGAAGATTTTCGGTTCGATGGGGATGAGCGAATTACGATTAACCGCCACGAAATGCCCTATCCCAAGAATTTGCAGGAAGCCAAGGCACTCTGGCGAGACCGACTGCGCTTTGAATATCTGGAGCAGAAACTCGCGAAGCTGGACGCTCGGAAAAAGGCTGAAAAAACAAAAAGCACTGTTGCAACTCCTCGCACCGAAGGGAAACCCAAATCGGAAGCTGAGGAGATTGTGGAGACGCTCACTCACCGGTACCATCGAACGCTGAGGACGTTCACGGACTGGGACAACGAAGACGTGCTCCAGATTTACCTGACCACGCTGGCCCACGTCTATGATCCGCATTCGGACTATTTTAATCACGCACAACTGGAAAGTTTTGCGATTGGCATGAACTTAATGTTGTTTGGCATTGGCGCCGAACTGATCTCGGAGGATGGTTATTGCAAGATTCGAAAACTGCTGCCTGGCCCGGCCTTTAAGAGCAATAAGATAAAGGAAAATGATCGCATCATTGCAGTTGCCCAGGGGAAAGATCAACCCTTTGTCGATGTGGTGGACATGAGCTTGCAAAAAGCCGTCCAATTAATTCGCGGTCCCAAAGGAACGGAAGTTCGGCTTAAGATAATCCCGGCATTAGGAGATTCCAGTGTTCAGGAAGTCAGTTTGTTTCGCGATGAAATCAAACTCGAGGATCAAGCTGCCAAGGCCAAAATCATCGAGTTACCCACCGAGTCCGCCGGCAAAAATCTACGTCTGGGTGTGATTGATTTACCTTCATTCTATGCTCGTTTTGACGTCAGCGGCGGACGGACACGGGAATTGGCCAGCCGCGAGGAAAGTTCCGCCCCCAAATCCACCACTGCCGATGTGTTGCAATTATTGAAGAAACTCAAGCAGGAAAATGTGTCAGGCCTGATTTTGGATCTGCGTCACAATGGCGGAGGCTCGCTTGAAGAGGCCATTAAATTGACCGGGCTTTTCATCAAGGAAGGTCCAGTGGTTCAAGTGAAGAGCTTTGACGGCAAAGTGGATTCCGATGAGGACACCGATTCTACGATTGCATATAGCGGGCCATTGATCGTCCTGACGAGCAAGTTCAGCGCATCGGCTTCTGAGATTTTAGCTGGTGCTTTGCAAGATTATGGCCGGGCTCTAATTGTCGGTGACTCATCCACTCACGGAAAAGGAACCGTTCAAAGCGTGAATATGCTCAATACTTTGATCCAATCACGCCCCGATTCCCCAACCAACGACCCAGGCGCTCTGAAATTAACCATTAAAAAGTTTTATCGGCCCAGCGGTGTCTCGACGCAATTAAAGGGAGTTATTCCTGATATCATTCTGCCTTCTGTCTTTAATGAATCCAAGGAGATTGGCGAAGCGGCGCTCGATAATCCATTACCTAACGACTCGCTGTCAAACACTCCCCCGTTTGAGAAGTTTAACCTGGTTGCCCCGTTTGTTCAGGAGTTGCGGCAGCATTCCGTTCAGCGCGTCGCCAGCGAGCGGGAATATGATTATGTTCGTGAAGACATTGAACATTATAAAAAACTTCAAGCGGACAAAACCATTTCATTGAACGAAAAGCAGAGACAGAAAGAAAAGGAGGAGTTGGAAGCTCGCCAAAAAACAAGGATCAAGGAGCGCAACGCCCGGAAAGAAACCTTGGAAAAAGTTTACGAACTTTCTTTGAAGCAAGCCGAGTTGCCAGGATTACCTCCGCCAGTTCAGAAGACCAACTCGCATACCGCAAAGTTTAGCATCGGTCCCAGTACCAACTCTGAATCGGCGAGCCTCACTCTGCCACCCGGCAAATCGACTGAAACGACCGCCGAACTCAATTTGGATGATTCGGAAGAGGCTCCCGGGCCGGTAGTGGATGCTTCCTTAATCGAAGCGGAGCATATCCTTCTGGATTACATCGGCCTTTTGCCGAAAGGAGACCTTCTTACGGCTGGAAACAAAACCGATAGCATACTTGAACTAAACCGGAAAGATTAGCAGCGCAATGTCGCGCGAAAGTGCGGCTCTGCCGCTGTCCACCAAGGTTCTATATGAGAGCAATGTTCGTCCTGTTGGCCTTGTTGAGCGTTGTCACCGAAAGCGCATTCGCTGCGGGTTCTGAAGCGATCATCAAGCAGCGCGCAAAAGAGTTGAGCAATCAAAACAACGTGCGCCAGGGAGTGGCTCCTCCTGCCACGCCACCCCCACAGCCGAAAACGCCAGCCAATGCCGCTCCTGCTTTAACTCCGGCAGCCAAACTGCAAACCGATCTTGCGGCCATAAAACTCAATGCACCTGTTACCCCGGCCCAGAAGCAACAGATTACCAGTGACCTGATAGCTCTGGCGCAAGGAAGCAAGAAGCCGTCCCTATCCGCAGCGAGCAAGCTGGCGCAAGATATGACAGCGGCCCTTTCGCAGAAAACGCCTTCCGAGGGGGCTCGCGCGCGCCTGGTGCAGGACCTGAAAGCTGCTTTGAATGCAAACGGCACCCCAGCCGCACAGATGCAGGATATCGTCGCGGATGTTCAAGCCGTATTCCAGACCAGCGGTATGCCTCGAAAGGATTCGGTCCAAATTGCTGATGATCTTAAAGCGATGGTTGCGGAGATACAGAGCGCAGCCAAATAAATGCATGAAACTGAATCGTCGACTTTTTCAATTCTCGATCATTTGCGGCCTTTGTCTGACCGGCGTTTATTCCGTCATGGGGCAAACCAAAGTTATGAACAATTCGACCAACGCAACCGAACTGGCAACCCTGGGAGGTGGTTGTTTCTGGTGCACTGAAGCCATTTATCAAATGTTGCCCGGTGTTAAATCGGTGAAGAACGGCTATGCAGGAGGTCAAAAAGAGAATCCTACCTACAAAGAGGTTTGCACAGGACAAACAGGCCACGCCGAGGTGATCCAGATAGAATACGATCCGAAAGTGGTCTCTTACGAAAAGATTCTGGAAACCTTTTGGGAGGCGCACGACCCCACCACTCTTAATCGACAGGGGCATGATACCGGAACTCAGTACCGTTCCATTATTCTCTACAGCTCTCCTGCTCAGAAAGCAGCCGCTGAAAAGTCCAAAGCGGAAGCGCAAGAAAAGTTCAAAAGTCCGATTGTCACTGAAATCGTGCCATTATCCAAGTTTTACGTCGCTGAGGCTTATCATCAGGATTATTTTCGAAACAACCCCAACGCGGGTTATTGCCGGGCGATCATACAGCCGAAGGTCGAAAAGTTCGAAAAGAAGCTAAAGGCGCATTAAGAGTCTTATTGGTTGCCAGTTAGAGCCCAGTGGGATGATCGACAAAAAGCCAGGGGATTCCGAAGCGTCGCGACAAGGCGCTGGCCAAAGCTTTGACGCCAAATGTTTCGGTCGCATAGTGCCCGCCGTATAGGACATTGACACCCAACTCTTCCGCAAGAGCGTACGTCCAATGAGGTCCTTCACCGGTCACAAAGGTGTCCACTCCCTCGGCGGCGGCCTTTCTTAACTCACTGCCTGCGCCGCCGGTTACAATCCCAATGCGGCTGCATACCTCCGGACCGGCCGGAATAATGAGCGGCTTGACTCCAGTCGCGCGCTGTAGACGGACGGCCAAATCGCTTCGCGCAACGCGCTGGCGAGTCTTCACCCCGAGGAATTGTCCTCGATCAAAGAAAAACCGCGCTGGCTTTTTCAAACCCAGTTTTGTGAAGAGAATGGCATTATTTCCCAACCGAGGGTGGGCATCGAGCGGCAGATGGGAGCTGTACACTGCGCAGTCGTTTTCCACCAGAAATCTCATCAAGTCGTAGCGTTTGCCTATCCACGGATGGGCGGGTGACCAAAAAAGCCCGTGATGCACGACCAACAGATTTGCGCCGGCAGCGACCGCCATTTTAATCGTGGCCAAACTGGCATCGACCGCCGCGGCAATACGTAAGACCGTTCCTTGATTCTCCACTTGTAATCCATTGGCCGCACGGTCGTAATCCTGGACTTCGGCAGTGCGCAATTCAGTGTCGCAGTAATCGACGATAGCTTTCAAAGAGGCTTTTGCCATTCCGAATGGAAGCAGAACGCCCAATAGCTGCAAAGTGGGATCTTGGAGAACATGACCTAAATTCAGTTGTCCAGTTAAGTTTTTCCTTTTCTTGTCCCAGGTATTTTTCTTGTATTGCTTTATTGAATTCCACAAGCGGCATTCTATAGTGCGCGTCGGTCTGAACTAATGAAATGAGCAACTCGACCAGCGAGGGCGGTGAGCCCTGGGATATTCAACAAGCGCGTGAACTGTACAACATACAGCGTTGGGGAGCGAAATACTTCGATATTAACGAGGGGGGACGAGTAGTCGCCAAACCGCTGCAGGAAGCAGGGGCGGCCGTGGACCTGACCGATGTCATAGAGGAGGCGAAAGCTCGGGGATTGAAATTCCCTGTATTGATCCGATTTCAAGACATTCTGCGCCATCGCGTGGAATGTATTAATATGGCGTTTCGCAATGCGATTACCGAATTTAATTATCAGGGGAAATACCGCGGTGTTTTTCCAATCAAAGTAAACCAGTTGCGTGAAGTGGTGGAGGAAATACTGGATGCGGGCAAGCCGTACGACTTCGGGTTGGAAGTGGGCAGCAAGCCAGAGTTGTTTGCGGGATTGGCTCTGCAGAGCCAAATAGGCAGCCTGATTGTTTGTAATGGGTACAAAGACGCGAGTTTTATCCGGATGGCGCTGCTTGGCACCAAATTAGGCAAGCGGGTCATCATGATCGTGGAAAAGTTGGAGGAACTGCGGCAAATCGTGAACCTTTCCAAACAGCTTGGGGTCGAGCCGGTGATTGGGTTTCGTGCAAGGTTGCTCAGCAAAGGCGGAGGCCGGTGGGCTGAAAGCGCTGGAGAAAATGCCAAGTTCGGACTAAGCACGAGTGAGCTTCTTATAGCCACCGAGATTTTGCGAGCTGAGGGGTTGACGCATTGTTTTAAGCTGCTTCATTTTCACATCGGCTCCCAGGTTCCTGATATCCTCATCGTTAAGCGAGCAGTGCAGGAGGCGGCTCGTTATTACGCCAAACTCTATAAGATGGGCTTCCAGATCGAATTTCTCGACGTGGGCGGTGGTTTGGGTGTGGATTACGATGGCAGCCGCTCTGCCTTTGATAGCTCGACAAATTACACGCTGCAGGAATACGCCAATGATATTGTTTATTACGTTGGGGACGTCTGCAACGCGGAGAAGGTGCCGCATCCTAATCTGATTAGTGAGAGCGGCAGGGCCGTTGTGGCCCATCATAGTGTGTTAATTGTCGAGGTTTTCGGCGCAATTGAAAAAATTCGAGCAGGTGCCACGATACAATGTGGCGAGAATGAGCATCCGCTAGTCAAGGAACTCTTGGATATCAAGAAAAACCTGCCGAAGTTGAACAAGCTCGAGGCTTACCATGATGCCCTGGAACGGAAGGAAGATGCCCAGCATATGTTTACCCTGGGCATGTTGGATTTGCCGGAAAAAGCCAAGATCGAGCACCTATACTGGGAAATCGGCCAGGAAGTAGTCAACAGCTTCAAGGGTCAAGCCTATGTTCCGGAAGAAATCCGCAAATTGGAGGATAGCCTTGGCGATCAGTACCTATGCAATTTTTCCGTTTTTCAGTCGTTGCTGGATCACTGGGCGCTGGGACAATTATTTCCAATCATGCCTGTGCATCGGTTAAATGAAAGGCCAACCCGCGAAGGAACGCTTGTGGACATCACGTGCGATTCTGATGGACAAGTCAATAAATTCATCGATCTGCGAGATGTCCGCGATACTTTGCCTTTGCATCCGCTAATTCTGAATGGGAATGGTATGTTGGAATCCTACTATTTAGGGTTTTTTCTCATGGGAGCTTATCAGGATATCATGGGGGACCTGCACAACCTGTTCGGGCGGGTCAACGAAGTGCATGTCTTTCTCGATCCGGACGAACCGGCCGGGTATTACTTTGAAGAAATTATTGAAGGAACCCAAATCTGTCAGGCGCTCGACTCCGTGCAATATGACGAAAAGGAACTGAAGCGTCAGATGAAAGGACAGGTGGACGAAGCAATCAGGTCGGATCGTATGAAACCCTCGGAGGCCATGCGCTTGCTGGATGATTACGAACGGGGTTTGAAGGAGTACACCTATTTGGGGTTTTGATCTTTACTGCGGTGGAGAACGACGAAAGCCGAATGACGAATGAGCACGAAAAAAGTAATAATGAGTGATGTTGTCCCCTTTGGTGCGGCTTGCGGCTGCTTTTTCTTTTTGCTTTTCCGAAATTTCCTTCATGCCTGATCCTGGCCCGAACCCGGACCTATTGCGCTCGCTTGGCCGGCTGGTCCGCGGACTATCCGCGCTATTCTGGGGTTTGCCATTGGCGCTTATTGTCTGCTTCTACACTGTGCGAGCGGACAGCTTAAGATCTTTCGGCATGGCGCCGCCCATAGGTGCAACCGGACTTCTGGTCTATGGCTTGTGGCAGTTGAAAGAATTCCAGAAACAGGAACGCGTCTGGCGGAATGCGCTGGATCGAGCGCAAATCCTTAGTGTAATCAACTGCGGCCTGAGTCCGTTCCTTTATTGGTGGACTCGAATTCCGGATCATACTTTCTTCATGGTAATGGTTGTTCTTTTTGCATTTTCGGCTTTGCTTTTACTGGCGAGTATCAACTTGGTATTGCAACGGCTGAGCGCAATGCTGCCAGATGAGGGTTTGCGCATTGAAATCAAACAGTTTACAGCACTCAACCTTAACTTGCTGCTGGCGACCTCCATCGCGGCAATTGTTTACTGGAGTCTCGCTCGGGCCCAATCCATTCCCCGTTGGCTAGGCATCATCGCTGCCATCATGGATCGCGGTAGTTTCTGGTTTCTAGTGGTTCTGGTTCTCCTGCCCCTGGCTATGACGATGGCCCTTCTCTGGAAAACCAAAGAAGTCATTCTCGAAAGCATCTTTAGCGCGAAACATTGATCGGGGTGTCTCAAGTGCCGCGAATGGAATTTCCAATGACCAAGGAGAAGGAAGTCCGAACGACAAAATCTCAAATTGGGCTATTCCCGGATTCGTCATTTGGATTTCTTTCGTCATTTTGTCATTCGTCATTTTTCAGAAAAGGGACAAGCGTTCGAATTCGTGACTAACTCTCTCGTGCCGAACCTTGCTGTGCCCGGGGCCTGGCACACTCTGATAGCTCCGTTAACTCCAGGCTCTTTGCCTCCACCTTTTCTGCAATTTTATAATGGAACATGCGCTTTTTCATCCAGGAAACAGCGAGCAAATCATAAAAGGAGCTGAACAGGCGGTTGCCAATGTTGTAATGACTTTGGCCCGACCTTCGATGATTTTGCCGAATAGGAATTTCGGTTACGGTAAATCCTTCCATTTTTATCAACGTCGGCATGAATCGATGCATGCCTTTAAAGAATTTTAGCCCCGCAACACACTCACGTTTGAAAATCCGAAAACAGCAACCTGAATCACTGATGTTTTCCCCGGAAATAGAATTACGCACCCAATTGGCGATCCGCGAGGAAAGTATGCGGACAAAATTATCCCCGCTTCTCCGAGCGGCTACGCGCGATCCGCAAACACAATCGAATTTCCGCAAACCTTCGATGAGCAGCGGCAAATCTTTGGGATCATTTTGCAAATCGGCGTCCAGTGTTGCGATGTAACGTCCAGCCGCCGTTTGTATCCCTGCCCATAACGCGGCGGATTGACCGCTATTGAAGGCAAATCGCTGGATGCGAATATTTGAATTTTGCGAGACCAACTCTTTGAGAATATCCCAGGATTTGTCTGTGCTGCAATCGTCGGTGATGATGATCTCATAATTGAGGCCAAGCGGAACGACGGATTCCTCGATAGCGGCGATTAATGGCCGCAGGTTTTCCTGTTCGTTGTGGCATGGAATGACAATGCTAAGGGTTGGATTGTCCCGACCTAAGGCTGTGTCGATCATGTTCGTCAATGATGAGCCCCCACACCTCGGCGGAACAGCGCTATCTTCACTGTTAATTCAGCAAACGGTACCAGTTGTCCCGTTGGTGGGCTTCGTAACCCAAATCTTGAATCAATCGCTGCATATCCGCAACCGTCATGCGGAAAGTTGTTCCAGCTTGAGAAACCACATTTTCTTCGATCATGATGCTTCCCAGGTCATTGGCCCCACATTTAAGGGCGACCTGCCCAATTTCCTGGCCTTGCGTCACCCAGGAACTCTGAACATTGGGAATGTTATCCAGATAAACACGAGCGAGCGCTTGCGTTCGCAAATATTCCTGAGCGCCAACGGCAGGTGCGCGCAGTTTGGTGTGTTCGGACTGAAAGGTCCAGCAGATGAAGGCAGTAAATCCTTTGGTTTGATCTTGTTGAATCCGAATCCGCTCGAGATGTTCGATACGATCTTCGATGGTCTCGACATGCCCAAACATCATGGTTGCGGATGACTTCAACCCCAGCTTATGAGCCACCTCCATCACTTCAAGCCAGTCATTGCTCATGGCTTTCAATGGTGAAATCCGCTGTCGCACGCGATCCACCAAAATCTCTCCTCCACCTCCCGGAATGGAACCAAGCCCTGCCGCTTTGAAATCGGCAATGATTCTATCAAGCGGCTCGTTAAACACTTCACGGAAATGAACAAACTCGCTCGGGCTAAAGCCGTGGATGTTAATCTGTGGGAATTTATCTTTGATGTGCGCGAGCAGGTCGAGGTACCACTGTTTTGTCAGTTTAGGGTGGTGGCCACCTTGCATCAAAATTTGGGTGCCACCCAAAGCAACTTTCCAGCACATTGGGATCCTAAGCTTAGAATTCCACGTGGACAAGTTGTCGCG
>JADMIO011851722.1_pt1 | contig 64539 bp, 64 predicted proteins | sample 8958161 | NCBI WGS metagenome assembly JADMIO01 (sample SAMN16585339, study PRJNA669376) | soil metagenome | isolation source: Crop rotation soil | place: USA: Cullars Rotation, Alabama | collected 2011 | reverse complement strand
GCCGCGACTTCAAGTCACGTGAATTCCAAGCTTCGGATCCCACTGTGCTGGAAAGCAGCGCAAGATGGGGTCCGAAACCAACTGTGGCTGATTTGCTTTGATTCACCGGCTCGGGAATTCTGCGCACAAAAAAGATCGGGGTAATCCCGATCCGGAAAAAGTTCTGAACTGACTTAAAGAGGCTGGCGTCACCTCATGAACCAAGAAACAGGTAGAGCGGGTTCTCGAGTATTTGTTTGAAGGTCTGCAGGAATTGTGCACCGACGGCCCCGTCAACTACCCGGTGATCGCAAGACATCGTCACGCGCATCATTTGGCGGATCTCGATCTCGCCTTCGCGGACGACAGGCTTTGGCGCCATGGCGCCTACCGCGAGAATAGCTGCCTCAGGCGGATTAATTACTGCAGTGAACTCCTCGATACCAAACATACCCAGGTTGCTGATCGAGAAGGTCGCACCGAGATATTCTTCCGGCTTTAGCTTGCGCGCCCGCGCGCGTCCGGCTAACTCACGAACCTCGGCGGCGATATCAACCAGCGACTTCAACTCGGCCGCCCGTATCACCGGAGTGATCAAACCATTCTCGGTGGCCACAGCCACACCGATGTCAGCATGTTCGTAGAAGCGGACGGTCTTGTCCTGGAAAGACGCATTAACCTGAGGATGCTGGATTAAGGCAACCGCGGCAATCTTGACAATGATGTCGTTGATGCTGACTTTCGAATCCGGATAAAGAGTATTGATTTGCTGACGCATGTCAGCGGCGCGATCCATTTCAATCTCAATCGTAAGGAAGAAATGCGGCACCGGGCCCAGCGAAGTCACCAGGCGCTTCGCGATCGTGCGGCGCATCTCGCTCATAGGCTCATCCCGATAAGCGGACGGCCCGTAGGTCGCACCCTTCTCTCCCTTGCTCGAAGGCATGAGCCGCAACGTGGGCGTCTTCGAGGGGGCTGCCTTGCTTTCGCTCATGGCCGCCTCAATGTCGCGCTTTACAATGCGTCCTCCCGGCCCACTGCCCTGCACTGAGCTGAGATTGACTCCAGCCTCAGCCGCCATGCGCGCAGCGATTGGCGAAACCAGCATGCGACCGCCGCTCGCCGGCTTCCCATCCTTATTACCGTCAGTCGCAACCTCAGTCTTGTCGGAGGGTTCGGGCTGTTCAATAGCGGGCGTGGCATCCGACTCAGGTAACTGCGCAGGCTCTTCAGTGGCCTTGGACGGCGCTGCTTTAGCCGGCCCGCCTTTAAGAAATTCCGAGATGTCTTCATCAGCCTCGCCGATCACGGCAATCGGCTGACCGAGAGGCGCGCTCTCTCCTTCGGCGACGAGAATTTTACGCAGCACTCCGCTCGACAACGCCTGCATTTCCATCGTGGCTTTGTCGGTGTCGATCTCGGCGAGCGGTTCACCCATCGAAACCTTGTCGCCCTCTTTTTTCAGCCAACGCGAAAGCTGCCCCTCCTCCATGGTGGGTGACAGCTTGGGCATTACGACTTGTGTAGCCATAGTTTAGTGAATGGTAAATCGTGAATCGCAAACAGGGACAACTCTATTCACGATTTACGATTTGCTAGGTATACGTGACTTCGCGCACCGCGGCAACGATCTGCTCAACGTCCGGTATTGCTAGCCGCTCGAGGTTCTTTGCATAAGGCATCGGCACATCGGCGCCTGAAATTCGTTTGACCGGCGCATCAAGATAGTCGAATGCGCGCTCGTGAATCTCGGCACTGATCTCAGCGCCGACGCCGCAAAACGCATGTGACTCTTCCGCGATCACAACGCGGTTTGTTTTCTTTACTGAGGTGATGATGGTTTCGATATCCAATGGACGAATGGTGCGCGGGTCAATCACCTCGCACGAGACGCCGTCCTTTTCCAACTCTTCGGCCGCCTTCAAAGCAGTCGGAACCATCAATGACCGGGCAATGATTGTGGCATCGGTCCCTTCGCGCTTGACGTCCGCCACGCCGAGCGGAATGGTAAAGTCCTCGTCCTCCGGGACTTCGCCTTTCATCCCGTACATACGTTCCTGCTCGATAAAAATCACGGGATCGTCATCGCGAATAGAACTCTTCAGTAGTCCTTTGGCATCCGCGGGTGTGGAAGGCATCACCACTTTCAATCCCGGGAAGTACGCAAACCATGACTCGAGCGCCTGTGAATGCTGTGACGAAACCTGATAAGCCGATCCGCCCGGACCGCGAAACACAATCGGAATTTTGAATTGGCCACCGGACATGTAGAGCATTTTGGCGGCCGAGTTGATGATCTGGTCGGTGGCGAGAATCGAGAAATTGAATGTCATGAACTCGATGATCGGCCGGAGACCAACCATCGCTGCACCCACACCGAGTCCGGCAAACCCTAACTCAGTAATCGGGCTGTCAATGATGCGTTTCGCGCCGAATTCCTGGAGCAAACCACGCGTAACTTTGTAAGCGCCCTGATATTCGGCCACCTCTTCGCCCATCAGGAAAACATTCTGGTCACGCGCCAACTCTTCCCGCAGGGCGTCATTAAGCGCATCGCGCATGGTTATCACTGCCATTCGTTTCTGTCCTTGATTCAGTCGCGCGCTAGGGGATTCGCGAAGATGTCGGTGGTCAGCTCTCGCGGATCGGGTTCAGGACTCTCTTCAGCAAACTTCACGGACTGGTCGACCTGCTCTCTTATCTGCGCTTCAAATTCGGCTACATCCTTTTCCGTCAACATCCCGTTCTCTTCCAGGATCGCGCGGAAAAGTTTTATCGGATCGCGCTCTTGATGCTTTTCGATCTCGGCGCGGGTGCGATATTTTCCGGGATCGGACATTGAATGGCCCATGTAACGATAGGTACGGGCCTCGATCAGCGTGGGCAATGAATCCTTGCGCGCGCGTTCGATGGCGCGTTGCGTTGCCTGTCTCATCGCCAGCACATCCATTCCGTCTACGACTTCCGCAGCTAACTCATAGGCACAGGCTTTGGTCGCCACCTCGTCCATCGACATCGCCCTTTCGGCCGACGTGCCCATCCCGTACATATTGTTTTCGCAGAGATAGATGCACGGCAGCTTCCACAACTGGGCCATGTTGAGTGATTCATGAAACGCGCCCTGGTTCACGGCGGCTTCGCCAAAGAAGCAAATGGTCACCTGATCGGTGCCTTTATACTTTGAAGCGAAAGCCACGCCGGTCGCGAGTGGAATTTGTCCTCCCACAATCGCGTGACCGCCGAGAAAATTCACGCTCGCATCGAACAGGTGCATCGAACCGCCTTTGCCTTTCGAGCACCCACCCGCCTTTCCGTACAACTCGGCCATTACCGCATCGGGCGTGATGCCTTTTGCGATTGCCTGGCCGTGTTCGCGATAGCTGGTGATGACGTAATCGTCAGGACGCAAGGCTGAGATCGCGCCGACGGCGACGGCCTCCTGCCCGATGTAGAGGTGACAGAACCCGCCGATTTTTCCGAGGCTATAGGACTCTGCGCACTTCTCTTCAAAGCGCCGAATCAAAAGCATCTGATGAAAAATATTTACGAGGGTGTCGCGGTCTTCAGCGATCTTTTCGCGGGCAGCGTCCTGCTGCGGCTGGTCGATCACGCTGGCTACGTTGGACGTGCTCGCGCTCGCAGATTGTCTCCGGTCAGTCCTTTGGCTACTCATTAACCTCTTGCCGCTCGCTTAACGCGAAGCGGCCAGCTTGATGCTGGCCTCAAAAAGTAGAAACTAACTGTGACGGATTATACGCGACACCTGCGGCGTGGCAAAAGCGCACGCTGCACAAAGTTACCGCAGCAGACGAATTTGCGAAGTGAAACTGCCCCAAATTTTAGGTGAATTGATCGATGCGCGTCGGTGTCGGCATCGTGGCTAAATTCAGCAAATTCTTGCGCGCATGTTTGTCTTTTTGCATGTTTCGAGCGGCGGCGGTCAAAAGCTCCTCGCTCGTTTCCCCGTCAACGGGGAAGCAGGCGACGCCCGCGCTCAACCCGACATCAACAGACTTACCAGTACGCACCGAGAATTTTAATTTGCCCACGGCCTGACGAATTCGATCAGCAACCGATTCAGCCATGGCGTGCGAAGCCATCGGCATGATGACCACAAATTCATCACCGGCATAACGCGACAAAATGTCCATTTGGCGTAATTCGTTGCGAATCACGCGGCCCACACTGGCCAGTAAACGATCTCCAATTGCATGGCCCCACTGATCATTGATCTTCTTAAAGTCGTCAATGTCCATGCTAATGAGCGCGAGCGACTCGCGGTTCAGACGCTGGCATTCCGCCAATCGCTGCTCGAGCATCATGTAGAAACCGCGCGAGTTAGGCAGCTCTGTCAAAGGATCAGTCAGCGCGCTTTCTTTGGTTCGCTCAAACGTCATCGCGTTATTGAGCGCCGAGGCTGCATGTTGGGCGACAGATTCGAGCAAGCGCACATGCTCAGACGTGTAAGACGTCCGGCCCTTGGAATACAGCGAGATTGCGCCAAACGCGCCATCTTCGCGAATCAATGGCGAGACCAGGACGCCGCGATAATTCTTGGCCACGTCGTCCGAGATGCCGACCAGATCCAGTTCCGGCGATGAATTGCACATCGAACGGCCATTCGCGATAACCCAGCCGGTAATGCCATCACCGATGTTGATGCGCCGGCGATGAAACAGGTCGACGTGATCGCCCACGGCGTGGGCCGCCACTGCTTTGCCTGATCGATCGTCCACCACATAAATGACGCAGGTATCGAACGGCACAATCGCGTGCAGCTTGTTTCCAATCAAGGTTACGGTGTCGTTCATGTTCAGCGATGAACCAATTGTCTGCGCGATCTCGTGAAGCGCAAACACTTCTCGCTGAGCTTCAGTAATCGACCGGAAGCCAAGACTGCTGTCCGGCGAGCCAAGCACGTCGGATGCAAGACCCGCGTCAGGACGCGCATTATTGGTGCTGTGAATAACCGGCTGGACCTGCTCCTGAATGTCCTGGCTGCCGATCAGCTGGTCAAAGTCAGCCACATGCTTTGTGAACAGATCGACGACCATCGGATCAAACGACGACCCTGACATTTTTTGCAGTAGCGCGAGCGAATCTTCACGCTTCATACCCTTGCGGTACGGGCGGTCGCAACGAGTGGCGTCATAGAAATCGACCACTGAGATGATGCGCGCGACGAGTGGAATTCCCTTCCCGCGCAGTCCTTTGGGATAGCCACTGCCGTCCCATTTCTCGTGGTGATAGCGGACGATGTCTTCAACCGGATACGGAAAGTTCACGCGCTTGAGGATGTCCCCGCCCACGGTGGGGTGAATCTTCATCTTGGCGAATTCAGATTCTGTGAGCTTACCCGGCTTGTTCAGAATGTATTCCGGGACCGCCAGTTTGCCGATATCGTGCAACAGCGCGCCGGCGACCAGGGCGCGCAACTCGGACTCGCTCACTTTCAGCAGCTTGCCCATTTCCGTCGCGTAGATCTGCGTGCGGCGCACGTGCCCGTGAGTAGTCTGATCTTTGGCATCGATCGCGATCGCCAAAGATTCGATCGTATTCATGTGCAGGTCGGCGATTTCTTCCGTGTACCGCAGCTTGTCGCTTTGCGCCCTGCTTACTTCGCTGACGCGCTTTTCATTAAAGCGATAAAGCAGATGGACCAGCACAATGATCAGCAGACCGACAAAGAGAAACGTCACACCGGCATTGTGAATCGCGGCATAGAACATCGCTGCCGACGTAACACTCGCGACTTGCGTGATGAGCGTCCAGATCAAACTCTCGTGCGCGATGGTCATGCGGGGCTTACCGGCCCAGAACGCCTCGCACGCGGCCGTTCCAAAGGTACTGAGCGCGTATTGCACTATGCCGAAGACGCACAAAGGAAACAGCAGAAGATTCAAGACCACTCCATCGCTCACCGCCTCTGACTGGCCGACAAGCAGGAGTACCAACCCGCGATAGACGAGCGAGGCCGCAAACGTGGCGACGATTGAAATGCCAATGGCGAATACAATGGACCAACGCTGTGCGAACCGGTATGAGGCGAGGAAGGTCACCACTGCGGCGAGGATAAGGGCGGGACCAAAATTGTTCGCGGGCGGCAACGCGTACATCATTACCGCGAGGAAGATGAACGAGTCCGCGACCGACTTGTGAATTTGATTGTTGCTATCAAGAGTCGCGACCGGCACGGTGAAACGACTGGAGGCCACGGTCAGGACCAGCAGCAGGAATAGCGAGCCGATGCTGCTCCATCCTAACAGGGGCATGCTCAGCGTCGAATAGATGGCGTACAGCAATAGTCCCGACCCCACCACCGCGGCAGCGCCGATGGGCAGAACTTTCTTGAAATTGATCTGCGGCATTCGATTCAGCATCCGGAAACCTTGATGAGAAGATCTTGCAGGAGTGGCTCTCGGCTAACAGAGGTTTACAATTAACCTACAACGACCAACAGCGTTGGTCACGACAAGAATAGCGGGCGACGGTGTTGTTCGTCAATGATTTCTTTATTTTGCGGGATCTTGCAGTGATTAGGCGGGTTCCGGTCGGAGCTGCTCCATCAGGTCATCGGGCTCTTGCACGGGTTTTTGGCAAACGTAGCCTTCGCAGACAAACGCAGTCGGGCGCTCTCCGACCGCCTGTCTCTCGGCAAACAGAGGGATCAATCCAGCGGCTTCGACGTGCCGGCTGGTCGACACGGCAATCACGCGATTGGGAAGATATCCCTGCCAAACGATCCTGGTCAGCGCTTCCAGCTGCGGGCTCTCACCGTTCGCGACGATCGCAATCTCTTTCGGTTTTGCCAGGTAAAAGTCGAGACCGCAAAGGGCCCAGCTAAAGGCCGAGGGATAGCGACGAATCTGATCGGCCAGCGCACGAAAGATTGTGACCGCGAGCCGGGCGTACTTCTCTTCTCCGGTCAGCAGCCCCAGTTTCTGTAAAGCGAAGGCAGCGACTGAATTACCCGAGGGCGTGGCGTTGTCCATGAAATCCTTCGACCGTACGATTAGCTGCTCGTGACTCTTTCCGGTAAAGAAGAATGCGCCGTCTTCATCGTCCCAAAACTGTTCGATCATGGTTTCGCTCAACCGGCGGGCGGCTTCGATCCACTCGAGAGTGCCCGTTGCTTCGTAGAGTGAAATCAATCCTTCAATTAAGCACGCATAGTCTTCCAGGTAACCGTTCAGTTTTGCCTCGCCATCTTTGTAAGTCCTGAGGAGCAATCCGTCGCGTTCCAGTTTTGCCAGGGCGAAGCCGGCGTTTGCTTCCGCGATCTTGCGATAGTCGTCACGCTTCAGCACAGCTGCGGCTTCGGCAAAAGCCGTGAGCATCAAACCATTCCATGCCGTTAGAATCTTTTCATCGCGTCCCGGCTTGATTCTCTTCTCCCTTAGCTCAAAAAGTATTTTTCGGCCACGCTCGACGACGGCTTGCATCCTCGCGATCTCCACGCCGGCTTTCGACGCCACGGCCTCCAGAGAAGATTTGATGTTAAGAATGTTATGACCCTCAAAGTTCCCGCCTTCGGTAACGTCGAAATAATCGCAAAACAACTTGCCATCTTCCTCGCCCAGCACATTCAGGATTTCCTGCCTCGACCAGACAAAGAACTTACCTTCTTCGCCCTCAGAGTCCGCATCCTGCGTCGAATAGAAGCCCCCCGAGGAATCAGTCATCTCGCGCACAACGTAGTCGAGCGTTTCTTCAGTGACGCGTCGCGCAAAGTCATCGCGAGTGAGTTGATAAACATGCAGGTACAGACGGGACAGCAACGCATTGTCGTAAAGCATCTTTTCAAAATGCGGCACGAGCCACTTCGCGTCGGTCGAGTAGCGGTGAAAGCCACCACCCAACTGATCATATAATCCGCCCTCAGCCATCTTCCGGCAGGTGTTTTCAACGATCTCCAGTGCTTCGCTCGCTCCATTGCGGTGATGCATGTGCAAGAGGAACTCGAGAGTCATCGCCGGTGGAAACTTTGGCGCGCCTCCAAAGCCGCCATTCATCTCGTCATAACTCTTGATAATGCGGCGATATGACGCTTCGAGGAGTTCTTCCGCAAGGACGTCACGCGATGCCGGAGCGAGACCAAGACGCCGCAATTCGCCCAACATGGCGGTCGAAGTGTTTGCCACCTGCTCGGGTTGCGCGCGATATGCTTCCGCCACGCTTATCAGTATTCGGGGAAAGCCAGGCATGTTGTGCCGGTCTTCAGGCGGATAGTAGGTGCCGCCATAAAACGGGACTCCCTGCGGCGTAAGGAACATGGTCATCGGCCAGCCACCGTGCCCCGTCATCATCTGCACCGCGTTCATGTAAATCTGATCGAGGTCCGGCCGTTCCTCACGATCGACTTTGATGTTGACGAAGTTTTCATTCATCAATTTCGCAATTGCCTCGTTCTCGAAACTTTCATGCTCCATCACGTGGCACCAGTGACAGGCCGAATAGCCGATGCTGAGCAGGATGGGTTTGTCTTCCGCCTGCGCTTTAGCGAGTGCGTCTTCACCCCACGGGTGCCAATCAACGGGGTTATGGGCGTGTTGCAGCAGGTAGGGACTGGTCTCGTTGATGAGCGCGTTGGTATGCGCGTGCTCAATGCCACCGGGCCCGGGTTCGTTCGCGATAGATTTAGTCATCCTTTAAACCAGTACTTAGTTTCTTTGGCCCACGATGAAGTTGGGTAACGGCGGTGCAGCAGGTCGAACGCGGCTTTGGACCAACGTCCGGTTTGGCTGTCCGTGCAGCCGAAACGCGTCGACTTGACTGCCAGGTGTAGTGCTTCGGGCACACGCGGATCGGTCGGATTCTTTGTGGCGAAGCTAATCGCAGTTTGGCAGAAATAGTTCGGCCCGGTACCGAGCGCCGTTATGGCCGCGGCTTCACGTTTCCCGGCTGCCTGAGAAGTCTGCAGGAATATCGGCGTGGTAACTGTCCCAATCTTTTCTTGATCGTCCTGTACATCGGTGCTCGGCGGTTCGGCACACCACCAGTTGTCACGGAAACTATCGATTTCTTCCAGACCGCTGGTGCGTGTAAGACCGACCGTTACGTATGGCCGCAATCCCGGAAATTTCATAGCGATATAGGCCGCGGCAAAACGCCGCGCATCCGGCGTCACCGCGCGCTGGTAAGCCATGAGAAGGTCCTTGAGTTGCGGATAAGCAGTCGCAAGGGCCGCCGCGGCTTGATTGGCCGTGACTCGATCGTCGACTAATGCTGCGCGCATGAACGCCGCCTGAGTCACATCACGTTGCAGATTCGGCGCCAGGACCTGACTGCGCGCCGCCTCGTTCAAAGTTGCTGCCGGCATCAAACGGTTGAATACATTCACCGCGTCCCAGTCAAAAAAGAATTTTGCATCGGGCGCAATCTCTTTCTCAGGTTCATCAGGGATTTCCCGGCCGTCATTGTTGTCGCTGAGACCGGCGGGCTCGCGCTGAGCGTCTCGCAGAAACTCGTTGAGAGTCTTGGCTAGCGTCATTCGCTCGCCGAGAAGCAGATTCAGCCCGGAAGGCGTGAGGCCCTTAGGATCCTGTCCCAGGACGCGATCCAAGATGTTCCGCGCCTCATCAACCCGATTAGCTTCGATGAGCAAACGCGCGCTGTGAAAGATGACTGACGGAAATGCACTCGAGTCGCGATCGACGCGCGCTGCGGCTTCCAGCGCATTCATTTTCGTTTCGCGGCCGTTAGCGATCGTCATCGCAGCCACCAACCAGGGCAATTGCCGGGTGGCTTGCCAACGCTCGATCGCATGATTACCACTGGCCGTTGAGCCGTCCTGAAGAGTCAAGATCCAGTCGGTAAGATCGTCTCCTCTGATAGCCTGGGGTACGGCGTCGATTTTTACTTCCTCCTCACCGACATACTTATCGAGGAGCACCGTGTAGTCCCAGACCGACTGTCTGAAATCGTCAGCCGCACCCCTCTTCACTATCGCCTGCGCAAGTTGATGGAGCCGCTCTTCAGGACGGAGTCTGAGACGGGTGAGATTCAAAAGCCGGGCAGCCGCGCGATGCAAACGGGCCAGTGACTTGTCGTTGGCGAGCGCGAGCAAACGATTTTCCGCTTCGATTAAAAATGGCTTCCCCTCTTCTTCCTTATCCACCAGACTTCCTCTTCGCAGTAGAGAGCGCGCCGCCAGGTATCCGGCGACTTCATGCCAGGGCGACGATGAATCACGAGCGATCGCATCAAAATCTCTCGTCGCTTCCGAAAACTGCGCCGCGTAAAAGTGGGCGGCAGCGATTTGGTAAGCGCGATCAGCGCGAATTAAAGGATCGAGATCAGCCGGAGCTGCCTCAGGTATGTTGGCGCCCTCACGGCAATTGCTGAACACGAGGTCCTGAGCTTTCAGCCATTCGCGCACATTTGTGCTATCAACGCCAAACCGTTTGATTCTTTCATTCAAAGTGGTCTCAGCGTTCGCGAAGGCGTCTTCCTGGCAGTTCACATAGGTTTCATACTCATGCGGCTTCTCGCGGTTGCGAAACGCACTTACTTTAACCTCGCCCGCTCCCGCCACTTTCGCGCGGGCGTCGCTCCATTTCTTGATCCAGTCGGTGTCGTCTACGCCATCGGCATAGTTGAGGCGGTCATCCCAAAGACTCTTGATCGCGGCGGCTTCCTCGGCGCTGAACTTTTCGCCAGTCAAATTGCGATACGCGGCCACCAGGTAAGATCGCGCGTAAGTTTCCTGCACCACGCCAATCTGTCCCGCGGCGAACCGCTCAAGCGGAAAATCCGGATGCTTCGAGTAGACAAAAATTGAGTTGGTAAAGAAAGGCCCGCAAGCGGCACTACGCTTCGGCAGCACGATAAGAAACGAAGCGAGCAGCACTACCGCGATGACAGTTCGGGTTAGGTTCCAGGGGATCATTATCTCGACTCCAAAACTGCGCGAACGGATTGTTCAGTCCACGCATCGGGATTAAAAATATAACGCCGCCGCTCAGCTCGCAGATCCTGTATGGGCTCGTCGGTTGAAATGCCGTAGCTGGCGCGACACGGAGCTGCGGCGAATTCTTCGTGAGCAGCGAGACGGTTCCTGATCAATTGCCGGTCCGGACCCATGCGAAACAACATCGGCACCGCTTCATCAACCGGCAAGTCACTAATCCAGTCGTCGTCCGCGCACCACGATGCGAGCGCGGTGATCGAAAAGCCCATAGACTGCGGCAGACCCCGCCGCACCGCGACGATTACATGTCGATAAAACTCTCGTTCAGATCGCGTCGCGTCGAAATCAATCTGCACCGCCACCACGTTCGGCAGATTTGCCACCGCGCTGACTCCGTCGACTAATAACTTTTCCTGATTCGCAGTCAGCAAAGGCTTTCGCTCTGGATCGGATTCGACGCGCACGACTGCGATGACTGTAGTTTGTTCGGGCAATCTCAGCGGCTGAAACCGCGGCCGAATGATCACCTGATCTTCTCGGAGCTGAATCGTGCGCGCCAGAAATGCCACCGCGACCTCGTGCGGATTGATCTGGCGCAAGTCAGTAGGACGCTCCCAGGCCCACAAAACGGTTTTGGGAATTCTTGACTGGCGTGCAGCGACGTCAGGCGGCATCGTGCGCGAACGCGGCCGGCTGATGGCGATGGCCAAAGCAGATAGCAGGGCCATTGCGATGATGACCGCAAAAACAGTTCGCTGCGAAATGAATCGACTCATGATGCTGCCGGCGTGGATCGCCAGTCTACAATAGGTAATTGCCGAAACATAAGGTGCTAATCGCAATTGGCGGTGCGAAATTTGGAGTGCGCCGACCTGTCGGCGCTTTCGTCGCTGCGACGTGTCGCAGCAGTGGAGCCTTGCTGCGAAAGTCTCTTTCCGGCGTCCGCGCAGCGGACTGAATGAAAATAGCCCAGCGCTTCAGCGCTGGGAGGACTGGCGATTGATCAACAGTCCGTGAGGCTGACGACTGATAAAACGTACGATTCCTCAGATTTTGGTTAGCCGTCCGCTTCACGGACTGACTCACAAGAACTTCTCGTGATCCCACCCATGAATCGCTGGGCTATTGTCATTCGTCGGCTTCGCCGACTTTGCAGCAAAGCCCAGCAGTGGTGGTGAGAAAACGGCCGTCCCAAGACGGCGCAGCATCACGCCAGTACACGCGAAAGCGTTGACAGGTCACCGCACTCCAAATTAAGACACTACCATCGCAATTCGCGAGTCGAAGACTGTCATTGACGTCTGTTATACTGCCCGACTGAATGGTCATTCATTTTATTGGGTAACGCAGGCTGCCAGCCTGCGGAAACGCAGCAACCTGGTCGGTTGCCGTACTTATGGAACGTGAAAGTCTTGAAATGGACGTGGTGTTCGTCGGCGCCGGGCCGGCGAACCTGAGTGGCGCTTTGCATCTCGCGCAGTTAATCGCCGAGCACGATGCGGCGATTGCGGACGGAACTCGCCAGGGCAATCCGCTGGGCGAAGTTCAAATCGCGGTTATCGAAAAAGGCGCGACCGTTGGCGCTCATATCCTGTCGGGCGCAGTAATGGATCCGAAGGGACTTGCCGAGCTAATCCCTGATTTTGTCGAACAGGGCGCGCCGTTGGAATCGCCCGTCAACGAAGATCACTTTCTCTATCTCACGAAAAAGCGCGCAATCCGCTCGCCGATTACGCCGCCGCCGCTGAAAAATCATGGCTACTACATCGTTTCGCTCAATCGGCTGACCGCCTGGCTGGCTGAGAAATGCGAAGCTGCCGGCGTGAACATCTTTCCGGAATTTCCCGGCGCCGATTTGCTTTACGGCGAAAACGACGCCGTGGTGGGCGTACGCACCGGCGACAAAGGCATCGACAAGGAAGGAAAGCCGCGCGCTAACTTTGAGCCGGGCGTCGATCTGCTCGCCAAGGTCACCGTGCTGGGCGAAGGCGTGCGTGGATCGCTCACCAAGAAACTTGTGCGTCGGCTGGGCCTGGACGAAGGACGCGAGCCGCAGGTTTACAGTCTGGGTGTGAAAGAGCTTTGGGAACTCCCTGACGATCGTTATCCGGCTGGTCGAGTGACGCACACGCTGGGGTTTCCTTCGGACCAATGGACGTACGGTGGAGGATGGATTTACGGCATGCAGAATCGCGTACTCAACATTGGGTACGTGACCGGACTCGACTATCGCGATCCACTGATTGATCCGCACGCCGAGTTTCAGCGCTACAAGACGCATCCTTTTCTTGCCAAACTGCTCAAGGGCGGAAAGATGATTCGCTATGGCGCGAAGGCAATCGCGGCCGGCGGCCTGCACGCGATGCCGCGCATGTTTGCGGACGGCGTTTTGATCGTGGGCGACAGCGCCGGCTTTTTGAATGCGGCACGTCTCAAAGGGATCCATTCTGCGATCAAAAGCGGCATGATCGCGGCGCAGACAATTTTCGAAGCGCTGCTGGCCGGCGACTATTCTGCCGCGAAGCTAAGCAGCTTTGAAACGCGCGTCAAGGACAGCTGGATCACGCCGGAGCTACGTCGCTATCGAAACTTTCACGCAGCCTTCCGCCACGGTCGTTGGATCGGGATGGCAAACGCGGGTTTGCAATACCTCACGGGCGGGCGCGCCTGGGGAATTCTCGATCGCGATCATCAGGAAGCCGGACACGAAGCAATGCAGAAGTTGTCTGCCTATGGCTACAACGGCGACGCCAGTACGCAGCTGTACAAGGACCTTCGTTTTGATGGCCAGCTGACTTTCAACAAAGTCACCGACGTGTATCACGCCGCAGTCGCGCATGACGAAGATCAGCCGGCGCATCTGCACGTACTCGACACAAATATTTGTGCGACGCGTTGCGCCGAAGAGTACGGCAATCCGTGTCAGCGTTTTTGTCCGGCAGCGGTGTATGAAATGGTGGAAGGCAGGGACGGCGGACCGCGTCAACTGCAAATAAATTTCTCAAACTGCGTGCACTGCAAAACCTGCGACATCATGGATCCTTACCAGATCATCAATTGGGTCACTCCGGAGGGTGGCGGCGGTCCGGATTACAAGGGGATGTAACTATGGAGTGCGGCGACCTGTCGCCGCTTTTGCTTGAGTTAAGGGATGTAATTATGGAATGCGGCGACCTGTCGCCGCTTTTGCTTGAACATGGACGGCAGGACGAAGAAAAGCGCTGACAGGTCGGCGCATTCCAAAGAAAGAATCTCGGTGAGTCAAGGAGAAGTAAATTATGGAGTGCGGCGACCTGCGCCGCTTTTGCTTAGACATAGACTGCAAGACGAAGAAAAGCGCTGACAGGTCAGCGCACTCCAAAGAAAGAATCTCGTTGAGTCAGACTAAAAGCCTGTGTTAATGTCTCAATCCAACATGACTGAACTCGAAGAAGTAGACATATTCGATATGGTCGAGAAGCACTGGCCCATGTCCGTCGGCGACGGCAAGGCCCAGCGCAAGAAGAAGCCGCGTATTCTGGCAATCACCACGGATTGTTGTACGGGATGCGCCGGCTCGCCGGCATGTATCGAGTACTGCCCGATCGAGGCCTGCATGTTCTGGGTGCCTGACGAGGACCACCCGCCTTTTGGCAGAATCGAAGTCGATCCGTACCTTTGCATCGGATGTCAGAAATGCATCAGCAAGGGACCTGACGGTGCTTTCCTTGATGGTTGTCCGTGGGACGCGATTGAAATGATCCCGACGGATGATTGGGAAGCGATGCACGGAATCGCTTTGCCCGATATGCCGCCGCCAATACCAGCCTGAGGTCCGAAGGACCGTGTTTGCAATAGCCGCGACCGTGTGGTCGTGGTAACCAGCTACCAAACATTTTGAGAGGCCCGAAGGGCCGACAGGATCATGCCGGTCCTTCGGACCTCTTCGTTGACTTACCTTCTTAACCCCGACCTGACGGTCGGGGCTATTTCCACACGGCGCTTGGCGCCTGCATCACAACTAAGCCTTTACTTGTCGGAACGCACTACGCGAAACCAAAGCCGCCAAAATGTAGCACGCGCTCCCCATTAACATCGCCGCCTGGAATCCGGCCATCAACGCCACGAACACAGTCGTCACTGATCCGATCACTGACATGATGCCGTTAAGTCCCCAATAGAATGGAGGCGCGGCCAGAGATCCTTGCCCGGTCTGGCGCAACCCGCGCGGAAATGGCATTCCCATCGCCAGTCCCAAGGGCGCAATCAAAAGGATCGCCACAGCAATCCTTCCCCAAAGCGGCAACCATAACAATGCGGGAACGAGCTTCGGCAAGGCGAGCGCTTCGAGGCCACCGATAACGGCTACCGCGACGCAAGCCACCCACATCGGCACACGCGGACTGAGCGCGCTGCCAATTCCGCCGAAAGCCAACAGCGTGAACAACAATACCGACAGGCTGTAAATCGGGTGGCCCACCAGCAGCGTGAGGTTTTGCAGCAGTGCTAACTCAACAGCGATGAAACCAAATCCGAGCGCGGCAAAGTAAACCACCGAGCCCGCATATGGTCCCATCCTGGTTTGCCTTGGCTTGCCGAATATCGCAAACGCGCCTAACAAGGCGACGCTTGGGCCAAGCAGCCACTTCAACAAACGCTCGGCAATCGTGCCTGGCATTCCGTAAGGCCGCTCAATCGCAAAGTAGAACGGGCTGTCATCCCACACCGGTCCCACGAAAATTGGTGACTCGGCTTCGTACTGCTTCAGCGTCTTTCGTCCGGCAAAGACATCGGCAATTCCTGCGGGCGCCACACCTCCGGGCATGACAACGGGATTAGCGTCCGTCCACTGCTCGGAAATCTCTTTCTTCTCGGCGTCAGTGAACGGACGTTTGCGCAGCATGAAGAGCATCTGCTGGTAGTCATTGGGCGCCGCCTGCTTTTCCAGCAACACCACGATCCGTTTCGAAGCTTCCTGTGGGCCCAGCGTCGCCACTGAATTCGAAACAAGACGCGGAATATCCATCTCCCAGCGCAGAATCACGAGGATGCCGTTATCGGAAAGATGATCGTAATAGGCGCGGACTGCCTCGGTCGTGTACAGATAGTTTTCTGAAAGTGAGAGACCGCCAGAGGCCACGGAGGCCCATGAATCAACAAAGCCGAGGAGGATGATGTCGAACTTTCTGTCAGTGCGGCTGATAAAATTGCGGCCTTCGCTCAGAACTGCCTCGACGTCAGGTCGATCGTAAAGATTTCCGGCACGCGCGCCGTAGCTGCGCACAAACTTGAGCATCAGCGGATTCATCTCGACCGCGGTGACTTTCTTACTACCGGATGCGAGCGCGGCGACGACGTCTGGCCCACCACCGGGACCGATAATCAACGTCTGCGCATTCGGCGTGAGGCGAAACGGCAGTGCGCGATATGAATCACGCATGTCCTTCGTGCCTTCGAGGTTTCCGTCCCACCCGCGAATTCCCGTCCACGCATCCGAATCGATGAAGAGGCGCGCAAAACTACCGGGCAGTCCTTCGACGCAATCGATGCGCGAATACGCATTCCAACCGGTCTGCACGATGTGCGAGCCGGGCGCCGCGTCCATCTGATTGCGCATGGCCTTGGTGGTGCCGGGCTTGACGCGGAAAGTGCCGAACTTCATGGCCGCAAACGCCGCGGTGACAGTGATCATAATGCCAATGACAGCGAAGATACTCGCGAGTCGCGTTTTGCCCCTCTTTCCTTGAGCGTGAAGCGTTGGAGGTTCTTGGCCTCTATCCCCCTGGGAGGGGGGTTGGGGTGAAGGTTCTTGGCCCCTCTCCCCTTGGGAGAGGGGTTGGGGTGAGGGCTTGGCGTCATCCCCCTCTTTTGTTTGTTGACTAGCCCGCGAAGCGGGCGAAAGAACCATCAACATCGCCGCGACCGCAGGAGCAATTGCCCCCACCAACAGCGCCGATTCTCCCCCTAGTAAATGCAATAAGAGAGTCACCACCACCGCGCCCAACGCCGCGCCGATCAAATCATAGAAGTAGAGCGAGCCTGACTCAGCGCGATGCAGATCGAACACGATCGAAATCGCCATGCCCGCGAGATAGAACGGCAGTAGCGGCGCGAGAAAATAGAGCGGCAGCCGATCCATATCAAACGGATAACGCACCAGCAGCCAAAGGCACAACGGAATCGCGAGGGCATAAAGCGTCGTGAGGATCGCGGCCAGGTTCATCGTCAGGGGCTTGAACCGCTTCAAGAGATGAACTGTGAAACCACCGAGACCCCATCCGAGCAACGCGACTGAGATAGCCACGAACGCAAAGTGATACCAGATGCTGGCGGAATAGATGCGAGTAAGTCCGACTTCCAGAATCAGACCCGAAAGAGTGATAAGAAAAACCGAAAGGCGTGTGCGCATAAGCGCACTAGTTAAGAGGATGAGCGAAGAAAGGTCAAGTTTAGAATGCCCACATCATAACTCGGCAATGCGACTAAGCTGGAACGAAAAAGGGTCAGTGCTGTTTCGCCGGAAGGGTGCCGCGAATTATCGACGGTCATTCCCACATGACTACTGGATCGGGAAAGGTGAGTAGCTGTCCGCCGATTTTGAGATCGAAGATGGCGATACTTATTGATTCGGCGATATCCCTATCGCTCATTGTCGCGACGAATTGATGACTTGAACTCAGACAAACAACAAGCCGATCAGATTCTCGCTTCAACCCTAAGCATGCGCTTGAACCCCGGAACGAAGGGACGTTTTCTTCCAGCATTTCGAGGAGGAACTGTGCAGGGTCTTCAGCGCGGCTAAGATCCAGGTGCGCAAAACCGTGAACGAGCTCGATTCGAAGAAGCTCATCCTCACCACCTATTTCATAACCAAGGAAGACCTTTCCTGGCAGGTCCGTTTTGAGTTCAAATGTCCTGCCACCGGTTGCCTGAAAATCGACTATGCTACCGGTGAGTCCTGCAGCCGCTTTCGCTTTGAGCAGCCCGAGTATTGAAGTTAGTCGCTGTTTCATCTTCGGAAAGAGGAATTACCCAGAGCCACTACTCCAAGTCTTCGACGTTCACTAAGGGGCTTCCGTATAAGCCGCAAAGTCCCACAAACTGTTTCTGTTTGGCAGCGAAGACCTGGAGCTGATCTCTCGTCCATCAATTCATGAATCCCTTTTGACAGCCCGGGCAGCGTTTGCCCTTGTAGCCATGACTGCTACACCACCAACGGCTGCAGTGACTGCATTGGTAGAAAATCTTTCCTGACTTCTCTGTGTTGTGACAGCCCGAAGCATTACATCTGATCACTGACAAAGTTATTTCTCCTTACCAAAACTTACCAATCAAACCCAACCGGAAATCTGTCTCCGCAAGCTAGTGTACCGGCAGCGGCGTACCGTCCTGCCCGCAAAACATTTCCCCTTGAGGCCATTGTGTACCGCACGTCGGACATGTCTTTCCGACGACCGGAGCCGCTAAAGGCTTTGGCCACTTTCCCGCAAGAATGTCGGCATATTCAGAACTAACCGCCCATTCATCGAGCGCGCGCGCCCGCTCCACGGGAAATGGATGAGTGGTTCCCATCGTAGCCAGAAAGCGATAGAAACGGTCACTAGTCTTTTGATCCAAGCCCTCTTTGTATGCACGCGCCTGGTTGAGGAATTGCTCGGCATCAAGGGAGTGAACGTGACGCGTCGTGCCGCCGGCAAGTTTCATCAGCATTGTGATGCAGGGCTTAACTGTCTGCAGCCCCAACAGCGCGGCGCGATCAGCGCTCAATTCTGAGCGGCGGTCCCAGGCCGATAAGCCAGCTTCAATTCCCATGCCGGCCACCTTTCCAACGGCACCCGCCATTTCGATGAGCGGTTGAATCACGCGCGCCATCATTTTGTACAGAACGTGACCGCATTTGATGTGACCCACTTCGTGAGCGACTACGCCCATTACTTCGTCATCGTCCAACAACTCAAGTAGACCGGTGTTTAAGATAATGAATGGATGGTTGTGACCGGACGTATACGCATTAACGCCGCCTTCCATCACATACATTTCGGGCTCGGTAACCTCAAGCACATGGCAGGCTTCGCGCAGCATCGCGTAGTGCATTGACATCTGCCTTGGCCCAACGCGGATGCCAGCTCCAATATGAGTGATGTAGTCGATTCGTTCAAAACCGTACTCAATAAATTTTCCGACGAGCCAATCAAAGCCCTTCAGTTTCTTCAGATGCTCGGTCGCCTGACGATCAAGAGGATGTTGAAAAGCGGCTGCCGGTAGATCCTTCAACGCTACTTTCGATGTTCTTATCGCTGGCGATGAAGTATTGGCTTCTGTGATTGCTGCGAGTGCTGTTTCCGCCATAACGGTCCTCCCGATTTCAAATCTAACGTCAAACCCATCGCGTTTAAGCTCGCCGAACAGACAAGCTCGATTACCGCGACCGCGCGGGACGAGTACTAAACGAAGGGATCCATCAGTTTCTTCTGCCGGCGCAGAGACCTCATCGTCGAAGATGGTCCCCTTAGCGTGAAGACTATGTCCGAGAATTTAAGAAAGCGATGCGGGTTCGGAATTACGCGGTTTTGAGTATGTGAGAACCCGCGGTTATGGGTAATGCGCGCGAGACGATAGTGCAAAAGCTTGCAAGATGCAAGCAAAAACTGCGGCTACTGGCCAGTAGTCCGTTGTCCGTAGCTAGTTGTAAGGCCTATCGGCCCCGGGATTCGATCGCCTTAGCCGCAGCCGCCGCCTGCTGCGCAGCGTCCTTGCTACCATCGGCCTGGGCGGCTTGTTGGATCAGCGGCAGATCTTCTTTCGTACCGACATAAGAAAGCGCGCGGAGAGCTTCGCTGATCGAAACACGATCGGGAGCGAGCCAGGCAATGGTTTGGTTTGCGGTAAGTTGATCGCCTTCCTTTGCTGCAGGCGCGTTTGTTCCCGGCGCAGATGCAATCGTGCCGCTAACCGGCGAGCGGAATTCCTGCACATTCCCCGATGCGTCGCGAATGCGCGCGAGTAGCGATCCCGATCTGATCGGACTGCCCACTGGCAGAAGACTTACGAGCGTGCCGGCGAACGGCGCCTTTGCTTCAAATGATTGCAGCATGGCGCGCAGTTCCGGCCGGCCGGCCGGATCGCTGAAACGCACGAGCTGCAACGCGACGTTGCGACGCACGAGCGGATCGCTGTCGTTAAGTAATGCCAAGAGGCCGCGATGAAACTCGTCTGAAGTATTGTCCTGGCCCATCACCCACGCGACGGTCTTACGCACCTCGGCGGTGGGGTTGCGACTCAGCTCAACAATGCGCGGGTAAAACTTCCTGACGGATTGGTCGCCCTTCTCCATCCGTGTCTCAATCTGAGTGAGCGCATGCTGAATGTGTCGGGGATTGTTTTCTTCGGCGAGATACTCAGCAATCTTTTCGTCAGAGAGTGCCCGGCCGAACCAGGTCCCGTACCAGGTGAGAAAAGGAACGACGATAAAGAGCGCGGCGACGATTACCAGCCACCAGTTTGTGGGCCGGCGAGGCTTCGTCGGAGCAGTGCCGTTTGCCGAATCAATCATAATAGGCCGCGGATTCACGCAGATTAGCACGGATAAGAAAAGACAGAACGTGCAGTCAATTGTTTCATGTGCCGAGATCCGCGTTAATCCGCGGCTAATTTTCTTATCACCGTGAATGGGTAGAAGCAGTGCCGTTCGGCGAATCAATCATAATAGGCCGCGGAGTCACGCAGACTAGCACGGACAAGAAAAGACAAACGTGCAGTCATTTGTTCTATGTGCCGAGATCCGCGTCAATCCGCGGCTAATACCCTCATCAACGCGACGGATAAAGATGATACAGCATCAAGTAGACCACGACGCCGGTGATCGATACATACAGCCACATAGGCAGCGTCCAGCGCGCGATTGCTTTATGACGCTGGAAATCCCTGCGTTTCGCGCGGCGCACCGTGATGATCACAAAGGGCACGATGACCGCCGCGAGCACAGTGTGCGTGATGAGAATCGTAAAGTAGATCGGCCGGGCAATTCCCTGCCCTGCGAATCGGGTCGCACCGTGCTGCGAGTGATAAGTGAGATATGAGATCAGAAAGAGGACGGAAACACTCAGCGCGGCAATCTGACAATTGCGATGGGCGACTACGTTCTTGCGGCGAATAAAGAAGTATCCCGAAGTCAGCAGCACAAAACTCGAAAAATTAAGAAAGGCGTTGAAATGGGGAAGGGCCGAAATGAAGTCTGACATCAAAATTGAAAGGCTGTTAGTTGTCCGTGGTCAGTTGTCCGTAGGGTCTTTGGTCTTTGCAACTAACTACTACTACTGACAACTGACTACTAACAACTGACTACTAACAACTGACTACTAACAACTGACTACTAACAACTGACCACGGACAACTAACTACTGACCTTTGTCAGTTTTATTCATTTCCGCCACCATGCGGTTTACGTCCGGTGGCATGGCGCGGCCGCGCGCATCCTTCAAAGCCGGCGCTGAACGAAGCGCTGCCGGAGCGCCTTTGGCGCCGGCCGGTATTCGGGCGGCGCTGCCCGAGGACGCAGGCAATTCTCCTTTGGCAATCTTGCGCTGCTCGATCTTGCGCATTAGAAATTCCTGTCCGGGGACTGCCAGAAACGTGAGCGCAATCATTGTCGGCACCACGGTAAAGAAAAGACCATCGGTACTGATGATGGTGCCCGCGGCGAGCAGATTGTAAGCAACAAAGGCCAGGAGCAGCACCGCACCCACGATACAAATCAAGCCGAGCAGCCGCTGTTCTTTCATTGAATTGACCTCAAGAGTTTCGCTCATGTCTTTGAGAACACTTGCACCCTCCCTGACGGTCGGGTCTCTGCCTGCCTAATGCTTCTTCCCGGGTTTCTCCGCTTTCTCAGAAAGTTCCTCGTAACCACAACGTTCGCATTGCCACGCGGGAAAAACCGCCGCCGGATCTCCGGTGTTTTGGTAGACGGCGCGCTGCGAAGGAATGATCTTGCCGCCACACTGCGGGCAGGCGCGCCCACGCGTCGTGCGACGATCAATATCGATCTTTAGCAGTGCGGCGACATCTTCCATAACGATCAACTTATCCTTTGCGATGACGAAACGCTACGACAAAAATGGCGCAGAACATGGTCACCGGCGGGACCAGCAAAACCAAAACGCCGATGTTCAAGTTTCGAGCAAACGCCGGGTTGCCGGCAAAGGATGCGCGGCACATCGCGCACTGCGCGAGCGCCGAGTCTGAACAAAGAAGCCAGATGCCGGCAACGGCAATGGCCATCACCACGCCTCGAATAATTCGTTGACTTCGTGCGTTCATTCTAATGATTCTCGGCGGGGACGGCAGGCTGGGCCCGTTCGTCACGCAAATTTATCGAGCGAAAACTGTCCGGGAAGAAAACCAAAAGCAAACAGATGCAGATTACTACCGCCGGCACAATTGTCAGAATCAGGTTGAGCCGCTCAAAGCGCAGGTGCATGAAGTAGGCGACGATCAGCGCCGCTTTGATGATCGAGGCGCCCATCAGAATCGTGAGCATGTAGTGAAGCGGAAGCTGGACATAGCCGAGAAATACTTCAATGCCAGTTAAGACCAGCAGCCAGATCCAGATTGAAAGAAAGAGCTTGTTTGATCCGGCAAAGTGCTCATGTGAATCTGCGTGTGTGCTCATTGGTATCTCCAGGGTAGTCGTCGCAAACAGGACCCACCCGCTACCGCAGGTGGTGTTGACACTTCCTTACTTCGGGAAAATCGACAGCAAATAGATCAACGGGAACACAAACATCCAGACCAAATCGACAAAGTGCCAGTACAGACCGCTGATTTCGACGTCTTCGTGTTTGAGTTTCTTGACGCGTCCGGCCACGACCAGCAGATAGATGCAGCCCGTAAGGACGTGGAACATGTGCATGCCGGTGATGCCGAAGAATGTCGCTCCAAATAGCGGTGAGGCGCCCGGCCACTTCTCAGTCCATTCGGCCGGCAACTGGAACGGCCTGAGACCTTCGTCAATCAGGTGCTTCCACTCGATCATGTGCAGCACGATAAAGGTCGCGCCCAGCAGGGCGGTGGCAATGATCCACTTGCGCGCGTTGGATTTTTTCCCGTGCGCCGAAGCGGACACCGCGAATACCATCGTCAAGCTCGACGAGAGCAACACCAGGGTCATCACCGACGAGAAAACGATACTCGGATAAAACTTGAATGGCGTCGGCCACACGTTGGACGCGCGCAGGTATGCATAGCCCATCAGCAGCGCCGAAAAAGTAAGCGAGTCCGACATGATGAACAGCCACATGCCGAGCTTTCTGTGACCCACACGATACGGGTGCACGCCACCACCCCAGTCGCTCACAATTGCCTGTGCTTCAGTTGCCACTAGTCACCTCCGAGTGTACGACGAGCTTCAGCTTGTCGCTCGAGTTGTTTGAGTCACGACAAACTAAAGCTTGTCGTACATTACTTCCAAAAGAACAAAAGCAAAAACAAGCAAATCCAAAGGCCATCCATAAAGTGCCAGTAAATCGTCGCGGCGTCGGCAGCGCCGATGCGTTTGAGCTCACCGTCGACGGTATCGCGCCTGGTGCGCGTGCGCAGGATCAGATAGGCCAGAGCGATGATTCCGCCCAAAAGGTGCACGGCGTGCGCGCCGGTAAATAAATAAAAGAACGAGCTGTGCGGATTGCTGGACACGTAAATCCCCTGCCGCGCGAGCGCGCGCCAAGCCAGATATTGCGACACAACAAAAACCAGACCGAGCCCGGCCGTAACCATCAGCCACGATCCGTACCGGGAATCGCTGTTCTGCTTCAAAGAGCGTCGCGCGAACTCGATGGTAATGCTGCTGATCGCAATCACCGCCGTGCTCAGCCAAAGCACTTTTGGCATCACCAAAGGCTGCCAATCATTCGACGAGGCCGAGCGCACGATGTACGAGCTGGCCAGCGCCGTAAATAACATCACGATTCCGGCAATCGCGACCCAAACTCCGAGGCGATAACGCGCGGGGGAAAAACGCAGACGGTCATCGCCGCCGTGACCGCCGCCATTCCTGGGAAAGCCGTTACCGCCGCGCGGGCGCGGGCCGCCGCCGATGGTCGCGTCGATAACTCGATCAGTGTTTGTGACCGTTGCCGCCATTACCGCTTTGATCTCCTAAACCGGCCGGCACCTCGGCGCCTTCCGGCTCAGTCTGCAAAATAAAATCACGTGGCGCCCCCGGTACCGAGAATTCATATGGGCCGTGGTAAACGACCGGCATAACCCCGGCAAAATTATCGTGCGGCGGCGGCGATGGAATGACCCACTCGAGCGTCGTCGCTTCCCAGGGGTTGTCGTTGGCGACCTTCGTCCCCTTGAACATGCTCCAGAAAAAATTGAAGTAGAAGACGAGCTGCGCAATCACGGTGATAATCGCCGCCACAGTCACAAACATCACCAGCCCGTGTGACCTCTTGAGAAACTCATATTCGCCAAAGTCGGAATACCGCCGCGGCATGCCGAGCAGGCCCATCGCGTGGAACGGAACGAAGATCGCGTACACGCCGATGAAAGTTACCCAGAAGTGAAACTTGCCGAGGCTTTCGTTCATCATGCGGCCGAACATCTTCGGAAACCAGAAATAGGTGGCCGCAAACATGCCGAAGATGGACGCGACACCCATTACGAGGTGGAAGTGCGCCGTCACGAAGTAAGTGTCGTGAAAGAAAAAGTCGAGCGATGTTTGTCCGAGCACCAGGCCCGTGATGCCGCCCGCGACAAACAAGGAAACGAAACCAATCGCGAACAGCATCGGCGTGGCAAAGCGAATCTTCGCGCCCCACATTGTTCCCAGCCAATTGAAAGTCTTGATCGCTGAAGGCACGCCGATGGAAAGCGTCAGGATCGAGAAGGCCACGGCTGAGTACGGACTCATGCCGCTCATGAACATATGGTGGCCCCAGACAAAGAAGCCGAGCATGCCGATGGCGAAGATGGCGAACACCATTGCGCGATAGCCGAAGACCGGCTTGCGCGCAAACGTCGAAAGAATGTGTGACGTGGCGCCCATGCCCGGCAAAATCGCAATGTAGACTTCCGGGTGTCCAAAGAACCAAAACAGGTGCTGCCAAAGCAAAGGCGACCCACCGCTGTGATTGGGGACCAGTCCACCCGCAACGAACTCGCCGCCGGGAATGAAGAAGCTGGTGCCCGCTGTGCGATCGAGCAGAAGCAGGATGCCGCCACCGAGCAGCACCGGAAACGAAAGCAGCGCCAAAACTGCGGTCGTGAACCACGCCCAGCAAGTCAGCGGCATGCGCATCAGGGACATTCCGCGCGTGCGCATGTTCAGCAGCGTCGTGATGAAATTCAAAGCGCCCAGCAACGATCCGACGCAGAAGATCGCAATGCTGATAATCCAAAGATTCAGACCGGCTCCCTGCCCCGGACCAGCCACCTTACCTAACGCACTTAATGGCGGGTAACCGGTCCATCCACCAATCGGACCGACGGTGCCGCTGCCTCCAGCCCAGGCCTCGGGGGAATGGAGCGCGGTGCCCAACGCCGAAAACCAACCACCGACGGTGGCGTTCCCTTCAGCAAAGATCGCCAAAAGCAAAACCACGAAGCCCACAAAGGTCACCCAGAAAGACAACATGTTGAGGTACGGAAACGCCATATCGTCCGCGCCGATTTGGATTGGCAGAAAGTAGTTACCAAAACCTCCCTGCGGCGCCGTGGTCAGCACAAAGAACACCATCATGGTGCCGTGCATGGTGACCAGCGACAAATAAAACTCTGCCGACATCACGCCCCCCGGCGCGCCCGTGGGAAACAGCGTTTCCAGAATCGAGATATGGGTTCCCGGCCAGCTCAGCTTCACGCGCATCAATACAGACATGAGCATGCCGACGATCACTGCACTGAGCGCCAGCATGATGTACTGGATACCGATCACCTTGTGATCGATACTGAAAATGTATTTGCGGATGAAACCCTTGGGCGGCTCGTGCCGGTGCACCACGTCATGAGTTGCGTCTGCCATCGCGGTTCTCCTCTAAAAGGGCAACGTGAATACTCAGTACTGCGGAAGCGGATAACTATCGAGCAATTGGTTTTTTCGTTCCTGGAACTGTGCCTGCGGCATCTGCGTGAGACTGTCAAAGTCACTCTGCGGCAGGACCAGCAGGTAGCTCTTCATCTTGAAGTGATTCATGCCGCATAGTTCCGCGCAGGCCAGCTCGTATTTGCCGACTTTGTTCGCGGTGAAGTGCACATGGATAGCCATGCCGGGCACGAGGTCCTGCTTGAATCGAAGTTGCGGCACCCAGAAACTATGGGTGACGTCTTTTGACTTGAGGATTATTTCGACCGGACGATTGACCGGAATGACCAGCGTCGGTGTCACCGTGTCGTCTTTAGCGTTGGCGTCGGTAGCGACTAATCCCACGGGATTGCTGGTGTCGTCGATGAATTGCGGATCCGTCTTGCCAAACTTCTTGTCTTTACCCGGGTAGTGCGCGTTCCAGGCAAACTGTTGGGCCGTGAGTTCGATTTGATACGAGCCCTCTGGCGCGGCGTTGAGATTCAGATGCGCCCACACACGCTGGCCCATCACGGCAAGGCTGATAAAGACGATGGCGGTCACGACCGTCCAAACCACCTCGAGCCGGTTGTTCCCGTGCGAATAGGTGGCGCGCTGCTTATCGGCTGAGTCTCGATATTTCCAGACCACCCACCCTAAACCAACCTGCGCCGCGGTGAAGGCAATACCGCAGACGATAATGGTGATCATGAACTGACGATCGACCGCAGGGCCATGTTCGGTGATCGACTCAGGAAACCACCAGCGCCCGCTCAGGAACATCCAGAGCGACGCGACGGTAATAACCCAGATGGCTATTCCAAGAAGGCGTCCCATCGATTATCTCCTTCTTCGTAAATCGTCAATCGTGAATTGTAAATAGGACCGTGCAGGTGAAAGTTTCTATTCACCATTTACGATTTACTATTCACCGGTTCAAGACCATCACGCCAAACAACAATGGCAGATAAAATACTGAGGCCATCAGGAGCTGTCGCGCGTGTTGGTTCGACTTTGAGAGCGCGGCGCGAACTCCGCTGGCGAGAAACAACAGACCGAGAATCAGAGCTGAGACGAAGTAGATCTTTCCCGACACACCCAGCACGGTCGGAAGCAAGCTGACCGGCACCAGCATGACCGTGTAGGCGATAATTTGCTGTCCGGTGACGCGGCCGTCCGGTTCGACCACCGGCAGCATACAGATTCCCGCGCGTCCGTAGTCCTCGCGGTACATCCACGCAATCGCGAGAAAATGCGGAAACTGCCAAAGGAACAGAATTGCAAACAGCACCAGCGCGGTCACATCCAGGCTTCCCCGGGCCGCAGCCCACCCCAGCACCGGCGGCATTGCCCCGGGAAAAGCACCGACGAAAGTTGAAAATGTCGTGCGGGTTTTCAGTGGCGTGTAAGCAAACAAGTAACCGGCAATCACGCTCATACCCAGCACCGCGGTCAGTCCATTGGTAAAGAGCGCAAGGTAACCTTCGGCGGCAACGATCAGGGTAATGCCAAACAGAAGCGCTTCGATTGGCTGAATCCGCTGAGTGGGCAACGGCCGGTCGGCAGTGCGACGCATCAATAAGTCGAGATCACGCTCCATGAACTGATTGACCGTGCCCAGACCTGAGGCCAGCAGCCCGATGCCAATCATGGCGTGCGTCAGCAGCATGTAATTGACTCCGCCCTGCGCGCCGAGACAAAAACCGGCGGCAGCAGTCAGCATGATCAGCGACGTGATACGCGGCTTGGTCAGCTCGACATACGCCGTGATGCGCGATCGCATACTCAAAGCCGGCGCAACTTGAGGCGCGACCGGAGCATGCACTTCGATTGCAGTACTCTTCATAAAGTCCAAATTGTCTTTCGATCTTCCCTCTCCGCGCTGGAGCGGAGCACTCGGAGATGTAACGGAGGGCTGCGCGTAACCTAAGCCCTCAACCGGCCTCTCCCAGCGGGAGCAGATTTATGCCGGGGCCAAAATCCCAACTTGTTCTGACTGGCCTTCAACACGCAGAACGCGAAACGCTCTCAAGGTCAGGACAATCGTCGCGGCAAACACCAGAGCACCGCCGGCGACGTGTGCCACCGTGATGGTGATCATCGGATTGAGTGGCTGTGCGCCGTACGGCGACGCGGCGCGCGTGATGTAAGCCGTCAATCCGAGCAACAGTTGCACCAGCAGCAAGCCCAGAGCAATTAAGGCCGGTCGCGCGAGAAACTTTTCGTCTCCGTAGCGCCGTAACACTGTGATCGCCGTCGCGCCCAGGACCAACGTAACGATGATCGCGCCCCCGATGTGGGCCAACAACAAGCCGGTCGGCAAAAACTGGTCCCAGGTCGCTGAATGCCGCAGCGTTGCTCCCAGGATTAGCTGTCCCAGGATTAAAGCCAGCGACACCACGCACAATGTGCGCAGCGAAATCCCGGCGTCTTCTTGTCGCACCGCGCATTCCGGCGCGATCCAGCTCGGCGATGTAAACACCGCAAGACTAACCGTAGTGAGAAAGAACAGTTGGGCCAATGTCGCGTGTGCACTGGATACTGCCAGCGGCAGATTCAACTTAACCGTCAAACCGCCCAGCAAACCCTGCGCAATTACCCCGCCCAGAGCGATCCACGCCAGTCTTTTAATCCACGTTCGCCGTTCCCTGAACTGAACGTAAACCGCTAACACGATAGTCAGGAAGCCGACCGTGGCGGCGATCATGCGGTGACCGTGTTCCCAAAACAGATTACCCACCATTTCAGGGAACACCTGACCGTTCGACAACGGCCAGTCATACGTTGCTAAACCGGCGTCGTGACTGGTTACCTTGGCGCCGGCGAGTATGAGAAAGAACGTCGCGCCTGCCACGACCAGCGCAAACCGATGAACACCCTTCGACATTTCCGATTGCCAATTGATGATTGCCGATTGGTTCCGATTGCCCCTTGCCTGACCAAATCGACAGTTGGCAATCGGAAATCGGCAATGCTCAATTACTTATGCATCACGGGAAACTCAATGGCCGCAACTACGGGCATCGAGCTTGGTTGTCCGCGCAGTTCGGCGGTCGCGCCGAAGGCAAAGTCGGCAGTTGCCGAACCGTTAGCGGCCACAGTTACTTCCATCGTCTTTTGAGTGCCGCTACCCGGACCTTCATGCCAGGCAACCACGGTGTATTTGCCGGGAGGAACGCCGCTGATGGTGAAGCTGCCATCTTCCGCGCTTACCGCGAAGAACGGGTGCTTCATGACGCCGATGAACGAACGCATCCAGGGATGCTGGTCGCACTTGACCGGCACCAGGACTTCGGAAGTCGCCAGTTTGTGCGACAAAGCCTGTGCGCCATTCGGCTGTGACTGGTTCCAATCCGGATTCTTGGTTGGCCGGAAGTGAACGTTGTGCGTCGTCGGATCGCTGTTGGTGATGCTGATCGGCTGGTTGACCATCACACCCAACACGTGCGGCTTGTAGTGACAACCGTTCTGATCGAGCGTGACCGGGGCCGTAGCCGGAGCAAAACCCAAGTCGGTGATTTTCGTTCCATCAGCCAGCGTGCCGTCTTTGATGTAAACAAATGTGTTCGCCAGCTTGCCGTCCTTCACGACCCAGTCTTCGGCTGAAAGATCCGGGTTCTTCTTGGTGCAGTTGGCATCGGCTGAAGTATCGATCTTCGCCGGAGTCGGAGCAGTTCCATCGAAACTGACTTTGCCGGTAATCTTTCCTTCGTCGCCCTTGGGAGCAAATACCTTACCGGTTGGCGTATCGGCCTCTTTGGTCCCGCCACCACCGCAAGACGAAGCCAGCGATATCAGGCTGATTGCGGCAAGCAGACCCAGCCACAATCGTGCTTTCTTACTGAACATACTTTTGATTCCTCCAATTCGAACTTAAGTAAAATTTGCGACAAGCATACCTTACGGGTCTTTAGAAGACCAACTTTACCCTGGTCTTGAATTCTCGCCATGATGACGGCTCGCGCCGGTGTTGTGAGCGCCTCACGTCGCCTCGCCGCCGATTAATCAATGCCGCCCGCTCGATCGAGCGTTTGGCGTCGTTGCGTCCTGTCTTTGCCGGCGTTTGCGGCGTGGTGGCAGCAGGCGCCGCCGGAGTTGGAGACGCGGAAAGCAGACGGCGCTGCTCGTCGGGCGTCATCAGGAACATGTAGCGAACCAACAAGCGCGCATGGTCACCGTGATAGCTGGCCACGTCCGAAGGCGGATTCGGCAGATTAACCACCCAACGCTCGTCTTCCTTCTTGAACAAACCGGTGGGCATGGCCGTGCCCGGACTGATTTGCGCTGGATCGAGCAACCAACGGAAAGTCCAATCGGGTTTCAGACGCTCACTAGCCAGGAGGAAGTTGGGCGCGATCGCTTTCGCGTCGTGGGCGGGCTCCCCGGTGATGTGGCATTTCAAGCAAGGCGTGCCGGAAACGAAAATATTGCGCGCGATCGACCGTTCAGCTTCGGTCATCGGGACCATTGGCTCTCTGATGTATGGATCGCTTTGCGACGACACCGCGACAAAGAAACGCACCAGCACGCGCAGCTCGTTGGGCGAGAAATTAAACGTCGGCATGTGGACCTGCAGATAAGGACGCACGCCGTTCCGGTTGGCGCCCGGCTGAGCTATCAACCGGCCGTTGCTTTGATCATTGGCGTTACCCGAAGCCGGTGGCGTGCCCGCGCCAGGCGACGACGATGGTGACGCAGCCGGCTTGGCCGCGACCGAAGTGTCCGGAGTCGTCGGCTTCTCACCCGCCTGCATCAACGAAGGATCCTTCAAAAACTTCATGAGCCAATCCGGATCGACGCGCGCGCCTTCACTCGTCAACATCGGCGGCAGCAGTTCCTTTTGGTTCTGGTAGTACGGCATCCAATTAAGCACCGCCCCACCAAGCGTCGTTGGCTCGTCTGAGTTGTTATAGACCGAAATACTCTGGCCGGGCTGCAGCACGTGACAACCCATGCAGTTGTATTTCTTGATCACCCACCAGCCATTCTGAATGTCCTGGCGCCGCTGATCAGCGGGACGATAGAAGAGCCCTTGCGGGACATTCGCGCCTTCCGCACCCAGACTCCCGAGCAAGAGCGTAGTCAAACTCGTGCGCCACTCCTCGGTCAGGTATGGCTTGGGCATTCGCAGACGATCTTTGGGTTCGAGATATTCGGACTTCCCACGATCATAGATCGACGGTTCGGCGAGCTTGTGCTCGAAGAAGCCGCGGTGGTTGTACCACTCTTTCTCTTTGTCTTTCGGATGAAGATTTACGAGCTTACCGTCGGCGTCCCGCAATACTTCGCGTCCGTATTCCGCGTCCTGCGTCAGCAAAGCAAAGTCGAGACGCTCGAGCGGCGTAGCGCCTTCGGTCGTCAGCTCTTTTCCGATGCGCTGCTCTTCTTCGAATCCTTTGATTTCGTGACAGCCCGCGCAGCCGTACTGTTTGATCTCAGCTTTGCCTTCGGCTGCCAGGTTCGGATCATCCATGTAGGAAACGTCCTCACCGCCCGCCGGCGCCGCCAGCGAGAACAAATAAGTCGCGATATCGCGCGCATCCTGTTCTGACAGGCGCAGGTTCGGCATGACTGTCATGTTCTGCACTTGAAGTTCGGCGCCGTCGTTGGGACAGGTCGAATTCAATTCCGTATCGAACACGTAAGGCTTGCCGTGCTTTGAATAGTCATCAGGAGTTAGGTCGCGCTTCTCTTTCGGACAATACGGCGCCCAGCGCTCGCGCGGGTTGTAAATCCAACGCACGATGTAGTCGTAGTTGGCTTTTGCCCCGACCTTCGTCAGGTTTGCCGCAAACGTCCCGCCCACTTTTGCATCGTCTTCACCGATAGAGTGGCACGCGAGACAACCGCGGGTATCGAACAATTCCTTGCCCTTGACCTTATCGCCTTGCCCCTGAGTGGGCGCTTTGCCGTCAAAGCCGTTCTGCCAGAGATAGGCGGCCACCGCCTTCAAATCTTTCGCACCTTCTTCGCCGTCTACTTCAAACCGCCAGAAGGTCGGCATCTTGGTGCCTTTGCGAAATCCCTGAGGATCTCGCAGCCAGAGCGGAATCCAGTCTTTGCGCAGCTTCAAACGAACGTCCTTGAGGTTTGGGCCGACTTTCTTTTGATCCTGCTGCAAGTAACGGGTTTGCAGGTTGAGCTCGTCAATGCGCGCGGCGAGCTGACTGTTTTGCACGCGTAACGACTCGGCATGAGCGAGCAGCCGCTTGATTTCCGCGTCGTCCTCAGTGTTTGCACTGGCGTCGGTGTCGACTTTTGACTGCCGGTCGTTCGCGGAGATTTGCTCTTCAAGCTGTGAAATCTGCTGGCGCGCATTTGTGAGTGCGTCGTTCTCGCGATCGAACGCTTCCATGCGGTGGCAACCGACACAGCCGCGTTGATAGAAGAGGTCCTTGGCCAGGTTGAGATTGTCAGCGCCCTGGGTTACGCGATCATTCGCGTGGCACATCTGGCAGCCCGCTTCAGTATTTTCTTTATGAAAGAGCGGATGCAGCCAGAATTGATTCAGTCCATGGCCCTTTTCAACACTAGTGGTCGCGCGTCCGTTGCCGCCGTGACAGGCTGAGCAACCAAACTTTTCAGGATTGTGGATCTGCAGCAGTTCCTTGCGCGGGTGGCTGACAAAAGCGTTAGCCAGTTCGTCGGGCTTCTTGCCGGGACCACCCGGCGCCATGTCGGACGCTTTGATGTTCAAAGGTTCGCGCGCGCCCAAGTGACAAACTTCGCAGCGGTCCACGATGCCGAACTCGTTGACGTTAATCTGATGACCGAGAATCGTGTAATCAAAAGCATTCTCGTTCTTGGTAATCAAGTCGTTGATATTTTTCTTCGGCAGCAGGTTGACGTGGTTCTTCAGATACTCGTCGCGTTTCTTGGCCAGCTCGGTCGGCTCTTTCAACAACTCGGCCTTCTCGCCCAGCACCTTCGCCTTTTCGTCGCGCAGGTCGTTGAACATCTGTTCGAGCTGCGCAAAGTTCAGCATCTGACTCTTGGGCTTTCCTGAGTCGTCAGGCAGCTCGACTTCGACTTGCTCGTTCTTCTTCGAGGCGAGGGACTTTGAGTAGTGGTTCTTCCAGAATTTGTTGGAGGCAGTTTCGAGGTTGTAGGTGATGACCACGATCTTGCCGCGCTGGTTTTGAAACGGATCCGTGACCGCGTCCAGCTTTGCCTGAATCTTTCCGACCTGTGCGTCCAGTTCTTTGCGGCGGTCTTTGGTCTTCTCTTCCGCCTCTTCGGCAGCCGCCTTCAACTGCTGGTATTCGGCCGTCTCTTTTATTTCATCTTCGTTCTTACCGGCGTCGTTGCGGATACTTTTCAGGTAGGCAGTGTAGCGAGCAACGAATTCGCGCTGAATCTTTCTCCAGGGCCGCTGACCATACGCCTCGTCATACAACGCCCAGACAGACGAGACTACAAGCAACAACATGCAAATCAGGACGATGGCACTTGTCGATCTCGCAACGATTGGATCGCGTTGCGGTTCGGCCTCTTTTTTGGCCAGCGATTCAATCGGTTCGTTAGCAGTTGCCACTATTTATGGTTCCTCGACCCGCTAGACGTTGAAAAAAGGAGTAACCCAGACGTATTTGATGGTGAATGCCAGGCGCAATATCAGCTTCACCGGCATCGCCAGCAGCACAGTGATCGCAAAAAACTGAAAAGTCATATACTGAAGCAGACTGGTGCTGGCCAGAAGCTTGCGCTCAAACTCACCGGACACAGTCAGCCACGTCTTAAGCTGGCTCCATGACTTGAGGTAACGCAGTTTGAAAGGCGCCCGCATCATCAGCCAGTGGAACAACAGTCCACCCACAACAAAGAACCCGGCGACCAGAATAAAACCAAACAGCGGTATCACGACCCACTTCATCAGCCCCGGATAGTTCGGAAAGTTTGCCACCGTGAGCCCGATAATCTCGTGCACGTCACGATTGCGATCGAACACCACCGTGTTGTGGTCCCACGTCTGCCCGGGCCAGAACCAGATCCAACCGGGCCCGCGAATAAACGTGCCGATAAAAATCAGCAGGATCCACATGAGAAAGCCCCAGCCGAACATGTTGATGGCAAACCGCCGCTGTCGATATGTGTAATAGCCGTTGCCCAGCGGATTTGAATCGACATAGGGAAAGACCATCAACCCGATCATGATGAGCGAAGGCATGACCACACCGGCAATCCAAGGATCGAAATAGACAAGCATCTCTTGCAGCCCGAGGAAATACCACGGCGCTTTTGAAGGATTCATCGTCAGGTTGGGATTTGCGGGCTCCTCCAGGGGCGCATTCAGAGTAATCGACCAAACGTAGAGAATTACGGTGACGATCACCGCGGCAAGAAACTCGATGCGCACCAAATACGGCCAAACATGCAGTTCTTTTGCCCAGCCGGGTCGCCACGGTTCAGCTTTGCGATGGTGCGTCTTGGCGAGTTTGGGATCCTCCTCCAAATGGCCGATCAGCTGATCGTTAGCGACGGCTTGTTTTATCGCGAGCCAGGTAAAGAAAGGCACAAGAAACAACATTCCCACAATCGGGATGTTGTCCGGCGCGGAGGTGACCTTCCAAAGCTGGTGCCAGTCCTGGACCGAAAACACAAACAGGCCGAGCAACACCACGGCCACAATCAGCCAGATGATCTTATTGCGCCGCGAATTTGGTTTTGCGCTATCCATTGAATGACTTTTGAAATCTCAGTTTTGAGACCTGAGATCTCAGCTCAATCTTATTTCTTCCTGGGTACTTTCATTTCCGACTCGAGCATCATCGGCGCCGGGCCGGAAATGCCTCCGTCCTTACGAATCCGCCAGAAATGCACCGCCATAAATATTGACGCGACGAGGGGAATACCGATGCAATGCCAGATGTACGCGCGCAAAAGCGCATTTGAATCGACAATCGATCCGCCCAGCAATCCGAATCGCACATCGTTGTAGGGCGTCAGGCCAAGCTGTGGACCAAACGGTCCTTCGTTACCAAGCAGAGGCGTGGCGCGCGCCATGTTCGTGCCCACAGTCACCGCCCAAAAACCAAGCTGATCGTCCGGTAACAAATATCCAGTGAACGAAAGCAGCAGCGTCAACACGAGCAGCACCACGCCCACGCACCAGTTGAACTCGCGCGGCTTTTTGTACGAGCCTGTAAGCACCACGCGAAACATGTGCAGCCAGGTCGTGATCACCATCAAGTGTGCTGCCCAGCGATGCATGTTGCGCAGCAGCCTGCCAAACGGCACGTCGTGTTCGAGGTAAAGAATGTCCTGGAAAGCCTGAATTTTTTGCGGGTGGTAGTAGAACATCAACAGCACGCCGGTGAACGTAAGCACAATGAACAGGTAAAAGGTGATGCCACCCATGCCCCAAGTGTACTGGTAGCGCACTGCGTCGCGATTGATTTTCGCCGGATGAAGATGAAGAAAGACGTTCGAAAGAATTGCGAGCGAGCGATTGCGCGGATCCGATCGTTCGTGCGAAACGCGAAAGATCGATTTCCAAACCTGAGTCTGCTGCGGATCCTTGTACTCCTTGGCTTCTTCCAGAGCGCGATCCTTGAGCGCTACCGCCGACTCTTTGGCGCGCTCAACCAAACCGGCGTTAGTTTTCTCGCCGGTTAGCTGCTTGGTCTCTGTTTGATCTTTCGGCTCGTCCATAACTGAACTGCACCCTGCCTCACGGTCGGGTTTCCGTCATTAGAGCGGGATGTAAGCACCCGGATCGTTGAATTCACCCGGGGCCGGAACTCCCTTCTCCCATTTATATAGTCTCGCGACATTCACCACGATTTGGCCCTCGGCATCCAGCTCAACGTGCGCGCGATCCATGGGACGCGGCGCAGGACCTTCAAAGTTAATAGCTTCGCTGTCATAGCCGCTTCCGTGGCAAGGGCACTTGAACTTGTTTTCGCTGGCTTTCCAATCCGGCGTGCAGCCCAGGTGGGTGCAGCGTGCGTAGACGACAAACAACCGATCCGAGGTCTTATCGACCCAGATGCGGTACTGCTGCTGCCACTTAGTATCGACGCCGAGCGCGTAGTCTCCGGGAAAGCCGATTTTGAAAGTGCTGGAAGGCTCGGTGATTGAGCGCGGCAGGAAGAACCGCACGAACATCAGAAAGCAGGTGGTCAAAAAGCCGGTAACACTCCACCAGACGATTCGTCGACGCGTCTTGTTGACGGTCGGCTCGGGAGACGACTCAACGACCACGGCCGGAGTTTTCGCCGGCGGTTTTGCCGGGACCCGTGCCGCCGGTGGCGCTGCGCCCGAGTCGGGTGCGGCTACTTTTGTCTCCGTGTTTGGACCGGTGTCCACTCCGATGACCTCTCCGTGAAAGCCACGGACTAGAAACTTACACACTGCGACACCCGGGAATTGCTGACTAAAATACAATCCCGCGCGGCACAGGGATAAGTGTCTCTGCGAAAACGATTGCGAACCTGTTCACTAGAAGTGCGCCGCGCCCAAAAATGGTTATAAACTGGCGCGGCAGCCGAATCTTATACATCGATTTCAGCGAAATTGGCAAGAGAATAGTTCAAAAACGAAAGGCCCACTCAACCAAGTGAAAATAATTCTCTACACGAAACCTGGTTGTCATCTCTGCGAAGAGATGAAAGCCGAACTCGCGAAAGCCGCCGCGTCGATTCCCTTCAGTCTCACGGAGATTAATATTGAAGAGGACGAAATACTCCTGGCGAAGTACGGGACGGACATTCCCGTTCTAGCAATAGAGGGCGTCGAAGCATTCAAGCATCGCGTTTCTGCTGCTGAGTTTGAACACTATCTTGGACAACGCCGGCCTCATGCCGACGAACGTTCCCGATGACGAAAACCTTCTCGATTTTTGAGTACCATCCAAAAATTGCATGCGGGCAAGATTTACATTTACCAATGGGTAGTCTTTCACATTTCTACCTACCATTCGTGCAAATTTTTATCCCTAATTTGAGCTATTTTGTGTTGACATAAAGTATGTTTGGGATTACAGTTCGCGCGTCTTGCAAAGAGTCATGCCCTTCAGTTTTTAAACTTGCCGACAGGCTTAGCCAGCGACTCCCCCAAGGATTTCTGGCTGCGGCGCCCAGGCCGCTTTGAACCTGATCACTTAAAACTTACGAGCAGAGGGTTTGGTTCGAAACCAACTGCTAGCTATTTGCCCCGTTGGCGAATTGGCAGCATTTTGCCCACACAACAATGCTTTCCACTCAACAGGAGGTAAACCCGCATGACATCCCTTTCACAGACAAGTCTCCTAAAGTTTTTGGCTTTGCTTCTCTTCGCAGTCGCACTGGCGCTTCCCCTTTGGATGTCCAGTCCGACTGAAAGCCAATCTCAAACAGCAAACCTAAACCACGTTGCCCGCGAAGACTCAAACGCCGGAGCGGCAGCTGCGGCGCCGGCGACTGAGGCGCTTACTACCGACATGGACGCAAAGACGGACGACCTTTTCAACAATTTCGGCTCTAGAGGCACGCCCGTGGATGAATGCGTTGCCGATCCGGTACCGCCCTCCGCCCGCGGGAACGGCACCTTCGAAGACAACAAGTTCATCTTCGAAGAAGAAGAAACCGTGGCCGATGGACTGGGGCCGACCTATAACGACGTTGGATGCGTTACTTGTCATCAAGCTGTTGACACAGGCGCATTCGGGCAGCAAATGGAATTTCGCGCCGGGCATCTCTCCGGGTCGACATTTGTCGACAACCCCGGCGGTCAGTTGATCCATGCTCGAGGAACCGATTCAGATGTCGTGGAGCACATCACCACGGCCGAAACCGTTCGCAGCTTCCGCGTGGTGCTGGGCACGCTTGGCGACGGTTTTGTGGAATGTATTGCCAATCAGACACTGCAGGATAACGTGGCCGCGCAGCCTGCCAGTGTACGCGGAACACTGACTGCCGTGCCGGTCGTTGAGGCCAACAATGCCTTGCGGATTGGCCGATTCGGCTGGAAGGCCCAGCACGCAAGCCTGTTGTCCTTTTCGGGTGATGCCTACCTGAACGAAATGGGAATCACAAACAAGTTTGACGGTTTCGGTGGCCGCAGCTCTTCCGCTGCCGACGCTGGAAAACACGAGAACCCGGCAAGTACAGCAGAAGGTGTCATCGACGTTACCTTCCCGTCCGCATTCGATCCGGTGCAGGATCCGGAAGATGACGGCGGCGATGTACTGGCGTTTGCTGATTTCATGGCTGCCACGCGCGCTCCCGGTCGTCAAAATCCGATTCCCGCAAGTGCGCTCCGTGGTGACCCGTTGTTCAACCAAGTAGGTTGTGCAGCCTGCCACACTCGCACCTTCACTACTGCTACTGCCGGGACGGCGATCAACGGCGGGGCATTCACAGTGCCAGTAGCGCTGGGAGACAAAATAATCCATCCCTTCAGCGATTTCGCATTACACGACATCGGCACCGGAGATGGCATCGTCCAGAATGCTGGTCAAAGCACTGCCAACCAGATAAAGACCGCGCCTCTCTGGGGTATTCGGGCGCGCAATCGATTCATGCATGACGGACTGACCGTCAACATTTCCGAGGCGATCCAACGTCATGCGGGCCAGGCAACGGCTGCTCGAAATGCGTTTAATGCCCTGACGGCAGCACAGAGGTCAGACTTACTCTTCTTTATCTTATCGCTTTGACGCGGTAAGACAGCGTAATCAGTCGAAGCTCGCCGGACATTCTTGCCCGGCGAGCTTCCCTCTGGTGTTCATCTGAGGACTGACTTCCACGGAGGTGCTGATGCTTTGTCTCGCGTGTTTGAAAGCTGCAAAAAATCCAACCCCTTTCCTGGAAGCCCTGATGGCCCTCACGGTCATCAGTGCCGCATTCACTTATTTTGGCTGTTCGTCAAAGCCTTCGGATCGCCGACCAACATCTGGCCAGAGCTCGCAGATTTCACAGCCGACCGAGAAAACCCAGGCTTCAACTCCCAGCCTAAGCGAGGTCGAAGAAGCGGTACGGCGAGTCTTCCAGGACAACGCTTTAATCGCTCAGGATTACCAACCGAGTTTTGTTGTCGGAGATTTCAACGGCGACCGTTCACCCGACGTTGCGGTGGTGCTGAAAGTAGCGCAGGGCAAAACTTCACAAATGAACAAGCAACTTCCTCCATGGATTCTGAAGGATCCGTTCGTGACTGCCGAACCGGTAAAGCCGGCTCTGCGCGTTTTGAATGACGAGATACTGTTGGCGGTCATCCACGGTTATGGCCCTCAGGGGTGGCGCGACCCTCAGGCGACCCAAACCTACCTTCTCAAGAATGCGACCGGAGAAAAGATTGAAGCTCGTAGCAAGGCAGAGGTAATCGCGGCTAACCAGGGAAAGAAACTACCGCAACTCAGAGGCGATCTGATTGGCGAGATCCTCAAGGGCACGCCCGGATATCTGTATTACGCCGTCTCAACCTATTCCTGGTACGACCCGGCGACATTCAAAGGTGACCCGATCCAGGCGCCTGCCCATGTGATGGGCGCGCGGAACTAGACATCGAGGCCCTGCCTGACTTTTCAATTAGGAGACATACGGAAATGACTCTGCAACGTTTGGCCGTAACTACACTGCTCCTGTTTCTTTGCTTGATGTTAAGGGAAAACGCCGGGGCGGCGCTAAGAAAGACAGAAGCGCAAAAGGGCGAGGCCGCGATTGCGCGGATAACAGCGGAAGAACTCAAAGCAAAATTATCCCGGAATGAGCCCGTCACGGTTCTGGATGTTCGCTCTACCGATAACTATGTCTCGAATGAAAATCGGATCAAAGGTTCGACTCATGTGAAACTCAGAAGGCTTCAATTCCGGCTCTCGTTTCCGCCCCTCAAAGACGTTCCGCGCGACAGCGAGGTAGTCACCTATTGCGCATGTCCGAACGACGAGGCCAGCATTCGCGCAGCCCAGATACTCATTAATGCGGGCTTCAAGAACGTGCGCGTGTTGGAAGGTGGGTGGCAAATGTGGCAAAGAGTCAAAGGACAAGTCGAGCCAAGACCAAAAGCATGAGGGGTGTTGCCGGTCCGACGACTTTCGCCGGTGTCGCTGAAAGACCTCGAGCTACGTCGGGCTTCACGATGACAAGCTCCCGACAAGTCGGCTATTATCCGACTTCGATTTTAGCGATGTCTTTTCGCGCGCGCGGTTGAATCGGCACACATGCTGGAAGTCATCAATTTGGAATGCGTAAGAGGAGACCGCACCCTATTTAAGGGCATGAATTTCCTCGTAAGCCCGGGCGAAGCGATCGAACTGCGCGGCGCCAATGGAAGCGGGAAGACCAGCCTGTTACGAATCTTGTGCGGACTTGCGACGCCGGCCGCCGGCGAGATCCGATGGCACGGCACGAATATCCGCCGGCAGCGCGAGGAATACTCCAACTCGATCGCGTACATGGCGCACCTAAACGGAGTGAAAGACGAATTTACCACGCTGGAGAATTTGCTGGTGGCTGAGCGTGTGGCTGGAAATCCGCTAACAACTGAAGCAGGTGTTGAGACTCTCGACCAGGTGGGCCTGAAGAACCAGCGAAACCTGGCTGCTCGTTTTCTGTCAGCGGGACAGCGGCGTCGTTTGGCACTGGCACGCTTGTTTATGCCGCACGCGCGGTTATGGATTCTTGACGAGGTGCTCACATCACTGGACGACGCAGGTGCGAAGCTCGCTCGCGAGTTGATTGAAACACATCTGACGGCAGGAGGCATGGCCATCATCGCTACGCATCACGATCTTAACTTGTCTGTCGATTCAGTCCGGCGAATAGATATTCCCGTTGGCGCCAAACCAATCCAGGCTCGGACGGCAACGTAAGCGTTGATGCCTTCCCCCTCCATGTTTTCCATGTTCTGCTGGCTGGTTTGGCGGGATTTGCTGCTCGCCTGGCGCCGGCGCTCTGACGTGCTGGCCACGCTCTTCTTCTTTGTTATTGTCGTCAGTCTGTTTCCTTTGGGCATCGGACCTGAGGCGCAATTGCTGCGAACCATCGCGCCGGGAGTTGTCTGGGTGGCGGCCCTGCTTGCTTCAATGCTTTCGCTGAATCGAATTTTCGGAAACGATTTTCAGGACGGAACACTGGAACAACTAATGTTGACGCCGCAACCGCTCTATTTGATCGTAATGGCGAAAATCGTCGCGCATTGGCTGGTTTCCGAAGTTCCGCTTGTGGTAATTGCGCCCGTCCTTGGACTTCAGTTCGGTCTGTCGCAGAATACGCTGGGAATCCTGGTCATATCCTTGCTCCTCGGGACACCGGTTCTCAGTCTGATTGGCTCGATCGGAGCGGCATTGACACTCGGCCTGCGCGCGGCGAATGTGTTGGTGGCCTTATTAGTGTTGCCGCTGTACATTCCGGTCCTGATATTCGGAACGGGTGCGATTGAAGCGAGCCTGGCCGGAGCGGAAGCGCAGCCTTATCTATTATTATTAGGCGCGACACTGGTTTTGGCTTTAGCCTTTGCGCCCTGGGCCACCAGCGCAGCTTTGCGCATATCTGTGGAATAGAAGTGGCATAGTTCACGATTACAGGTTGGTGTCTGGTCACATCCATGAGCAAATCACGAATTAACTGGTACAAATACGCAGCGCCAGTGAATTTTTACCCACTCGCCGGGAAAATGTTGCCATGGTTTTCCGGATTGGCAGCCGTGCTGTTTGTGATTGGACTCTATCTAAGTTTTTTTGTGGCGCCGGTTGATTTTCAACAAGGTCACTCGTATCGCATCATCTTTATTCATGTCCCGGCCGCGTGGATGGGTATGTTTCTTTACGTGCTGCTGGCTATCTACGCCGGTGTGGGTTGGGCATTCAATGCGCGGCTGGGATCGATGATGGCCACCGCGATTGCGCCGACCGGCGCGATCTTCACTTTCGTTTCGCTCGTGACGGGATCGCTCTGGGGAAAACCAGCGTGGGGTGTTTTCTGGGTCTGGGACGCGCGCATGACTTCGACGCTGATCCTGATGTTTCTTTATATCGGGTTCATTTCATTGCAGTCATCGATTGAAGATCCAAAACGAGCCGATCGCGCCGGGGCGGTCCTGGCCCTGGTGGGATTAATAAATATCCCGATCATCTATTTCTCGGTCCAGTGGTGGAATACCCTGCATCAGGGAGCAACAATTCGCATCGCCAATAAGCCGACGATGGCGCCGACGATGCTCGCAGCCATGTTAGTGCTGCTGGCGGCCTGCTGGATTTACTCGATCGCAGTCATACTGGCGCGCGTGCGCACAATTATTTTAGAGAGGGAAAGCGAAGCTCCGTGGCTCGCAGAGTCAGCCGCAGCCGTCTAAGATAAATATATGCACTGGTCAAGCTGGTCGGAGTTCTGGTCGATGGGTGGGTACGGCGCGTACGTTTGGGGCTCGTACGCGGTGACATTCGTCTTACTGCTCCTCGAAGTAATCATGGTGGTCAGGCGAAAACGCGCTGTGGGAAAGAACACCAATCTCTCCGGCGCACAGGTCGAGACGCAAGACTCGAAGTTAGAAACGGTTTTATAGCCTATGAAAGTCCGTCATAAAAGAATCGTCTTTATCTGTTCAGGTCTGGCCGCGATTGCGCTGGCAACATGGCTGGTCCTGGGCGCTTTCCGAAACAATTTGGTTTTCTTCTACAGTCCCACCCAGGTCGCTACCAAAGAAGCACCGGTCAACAAGACGTTTCGCATCGGTGGTCTGGTGCAGGACGGCACGCTCAAACGCGATGTCGACGGCTTGACGGTGCGCTTTAGCGTAACCGACACCGCGAATAACATTCCGGTTGTTTACAAAGGGATTCTTCCCGACCTCTTCAAAGAAGGCCGCGGCTGTGTCGCGCAGGGACGCGTTGGATCGGACGGTGTTTTTTACGCCGATCAAATCATGGCGAAGCATGACGAGAACTACATGCCGCCTGAGGCTGCACGCGCACTCGATCAGGCCAAGGACATGGAGAAGGTCAAGAACTCCGCCAACGAAGCCGCAAAAACGCTTTCGAAATAAGTTGGAGTGCGGGCCACACTCCCAAGATTAAATGATCCCCGAAATCGGACAATTCGCCCTGATACTCGCGCTCGCCCTCGCGGTGATCGTGGCAACGCTTCCTCAAATCGGCGCGGCGCGCGGAATCACGCAGCTCATTGCAGTGGCGCGTCCCGCGGCCCAGGCGCAATTTCTCCTCGTCCTGATCGCTTTTTGCTGTCTCGGATATTCGTTCATCACAAATGATTTTTCCGTTCTTAACGTAGCCACCAATTCCAACTCGCAACTCCCGCTGCATTACCGGCTTGCGGCGACCTGGGGTTCGCATGAAGGCTCGCTGCTTCTGTGGACATTCATGTTAACGCTCTGGATGGTGGCGGTGACGCTGTTCAGCCGGCATCTTCCCGACACGATCGTGGCGCGCGTGCTTGCGGTGATGGCCACTATTAGTGTGGGCTTTCTGCTGTTCATGCTGCTGACCTCGAACCCGTTTCAAAGGTTGATACCAGCCGCGCCTGATGGCCGCGACCTGAATCCCCTGCTCCAGGATCCGGCAATGGTGGCGCATCCGCCGATGCTTTACATGGGTTACGTGGGTATGTCGGTGGTCTTTGCGTTTGCGATCGCTGCCTTGATTGGCGGCCGTCTGGACGCGACCTGGGCGCGATGGTCGCGTCCGTGGACGACGATCGCCTGGATGTTTCTCACGTGCGGCATCGCCCTCGGAAGTTTTTGGGCGTATTACGAACTTGGTTGGGGCGGCTGGTGGTTTTGGGATCCGGTTGAGAACGCTTCGTTCATGCCGTGGCTGGTGGGGACCGCCTTGATCCACTCACTTGCTGTGACGGAAAAGCGTGGTGGCTTCAAAAGCTGGACGGTGCTGCTGGCAATCGCTGCTTTCTCGCTAAGCCTGCTCGGCACTTTTCTCGTGCGTTCGGGTGTGCTCACTTCCGTGCATGCATTCGCCAACGATCCCAAACGCGGCATTTTTATTCTCGGCTTTCTGGTGTTGGTAATCGGCGGTTCGCTCTCGCTGTACGCGTGGCGCGCCAAACAAGTCGGCCTTGGTTCAAAGTTTGAGTTACTGTCTCGCGAATCGTTTTTGTTGACCAACAACGTACTGCTCGCAGTCGCCGCCGGGTCGGTGCTGCTGGGCACTCTATATCCACTCTTCATCGATCTGCTGAGCGGCGGTCGCGAGAAGCTCTCAGTCGGCCCGCCTTACTTCAACAGTGTATTTGTGCCGTTGATGGCGCCCGCGATGTTTTTGATCGGTGTGGGACCAATCGCGCGCTGGAAGCAGGCCAGGCTTCCTGAGCTTGCGGTGCGCCTGCGCGTGGCTTTTGCGTTGAGTCTGATCACAGCCGTACTGCTTCCGTTTGTCATCGGTGGATGGCATTGGCGCGCGAGTCTGGGTTTGTTGCTGGCAGTTTGGATCGTCCTTACGTCATTGCAGAACATCCTGAGCCGGATTCGCAACGCTTCCGGGGGGTCATCATTTCTCAACCGGCTGGCGGCGCCATCGCGAAGTTTCTATGGAATGCATTTGGCCCACTTAGGTGTGGCCGTTTTCATCGCCGGCGTCACCGTGGTGACCAGCTATCAAACCGAAAAAGATGTGCGCATGCAGATTGGGGACACAGTCACGGCCGGCGGCTACGAATTTCGATTGGATAGTTTGTCGCAAGTGCGTGGTCCAAATTACCAGGCCGTGCGCGCCGACGTGCTGATATCCAGGGGCGGCGCGGCGCTGATCATGATGCACCCTGAGAAGCGGGCCTTCACTGCTGCGCAGAACGTGACCTCGGAAACGGCGATCGATCGCAGCATCTGGCGCGACTTGTATGTCTCGCTCGGCGAGCAGGTCGAGGGCGGGGCCTGGACCGTCCGCGTCTATCACAAACCCCTGGTCAACTGGATTTGGGGCGGCGCCTTGTTGATGGCGATCGGCGGAGCTTTCGCTGTGACTGATCGGCGCTACGCGCTGCACGCCAGAAAAGAAAGCGAAGCGGCCCGGGCGAAGCAGAGGGAAATTGCGGTGCCGGCCCCGGCTTCAGGAGCGGCGGAGTAGGATGAGCAAATTCTGGCTGGCAATTCCGCTTGTTCTGTTCATCGCGCTGGCGGGATTTCTCATGCTCGGTTTGTGGCGCGATCCACATGAGATTCCTTCGCCGCTTATCAACAAACCGGCGCCGGCCCTGCAGTTGCCCGAGCTGCGCGAACCGTCGAAAACTTTTTCCAGCCAGGACATGCGGGGAAAAGTATGGCTGGTGAACTTCTGGGGAACATGGTGCATTGCCTGCCGCGAAGAACATCCGCTGCTGCTTGAATACGCTAAAGAGAATGTAGTGCCCATCGTCGGCATCGACTACAAGTATTCAAATGACAGCAGCGATGAACGCGCCGCGGCAGTGCAATTTTTGGCGGAAGTCGGCGATCCCTATTCGCTAACTGTTCATGACAGCGACGGCCGGACTTCGATCGATTTTGGGGTTTATGGAGCTCCGGAAAGTTTTTTGATCGATAAGAACGGCGTCATTCGATTCAAACAAATTGGTCCGATTACCCGGGATGTCTGGGACAAGAAAATCGTCCCAATGGCCAGACGACTAAATCAGTGAAACGATTCGCGCTATTTGTTATCGCTTTGGCTTGCCTGTCGTTTGTGGCGATGGCGAAAGACGCGCAGCCCACCGAGGATCCGCAAATCGAACAGCGGATGAGGGCGTTGACGCAACAGTTGCGCTGTTTGGTTTGCCAGAACGAGACGTTGGCTGACTCGCATGCCGATCTGGCGGAAGACTTGCGCCGAGAGATCCGCGAACAAATGAAAGCCGGCAAGACCGATCAGGAGATTCTCAGTTTTCTGACGCAACGCTATGGAGATTTCGTGCTGTACAATCCGCCGGTCAAAGCCACGACTTACCTGCTCTGGTTTGGACCGTTCATTTCTTTGCTGGCGGGAACCGCCCTGCTTTATCGATATGTAAAGCGGCGCCGCGAATTGATCGACGAGAAACCGTTGACGGTTGAAGAGCGCAAGCGCGCCGAGAAACTTTTGGAAATGTAGAGCGGGCTTTGTCTGCTGCCCATGTTCAAAAGAACCCGGGCCAGCTGAAGCTTACGCCACAAATCACATGATAATTTTCTGGTTCATCTGCGCATTTATGGTTTTGCTCACGCTGTGGTTTGTGCTGCCGCCGCTGTTTGCCCGCGAGACAAAAACCAGGGACGATGAACTCCGCGCTGCTAACTTGCTTGTCTATCAGGATCAGCATCGTGAACTTGAAGCCGACCTCAAGTCCGGCCTGTTGACCGAGGCGCAATATCAACAAGACAAGGAAGAGCTCGAGCGCAGGCTGCTGGACGATGTCACACAAACCGGCAAAAGAACCTCCCGTTCCCTGACGACTCGCAAACTCGGTTACGCGCTGGCCATCGCAATTCCCATCGTGGCAATTATTTTTTATCTGCTGGTCGGCAGTCCGCGCGCGGTCAATCTCGACTCAACCACTCAATCGGCTCCCGCGACCAGATAGAAAGGAATAGGACCTGTGACTGGGACACAAAGAAAATCAATCGATTGCCGCGACTACCCGAGCGAGAGCGGCTGCACCTTGCGCCTCGAAGGGACCGAAGAAGAATTACTCGATGCGGCAGTGAATCATGCGGTTACTCGTCATGGCCACAACGACGGCCCTGAGCTGCGCGAAGAAATTCGCCGGCTGCTGAAGAACGTTGATTAGTTTGGAGCGGAACTCTTGACCAGAGACAATTTTCTTTTTGCGATTATCGGCATTCTGCTGGGCTTTATCATCGGTTTTATGCTGCACGGCGTGATGAGCCAACGCGATGCGGAACGCGCGACGACACCCGCGCAGCAGCGACCGCAACTGCCGCCCGACCATCCCGCCGTGGGCACGGACGGCGCCGGCGCCGGCGCCGACCAACAACAGTCGATGCAGCAGGTGCAGGCGATGATTCAAAAGGCGCGCAGCAATCCGAAAGACTTCGAAGCGCAAATCATGGCCGCCAATCTTGAGTATCAGATCGGCCAATACGATGAATCGATCAGATTTCTGCTAACGGCGAATCAGATCAGACCGGATCACTACGGGACTATGGCCAATCTTGGCATGGTCAACATGGACGCGGGCCATTTGGACGCGGCTGAGAAATGGTACCGTGCGGCCCTCGCGAAAGACCCCTCGGATGTAGCAGTGCTTGATGGCCTGACCAACGTCCTGCTCAAGGCCGGCAAGGCGGGTCCCGGCGAAGAGATGCTCAATCGCCTGGCGAAGGCGGATCCAACCAACGAAGACTTGCCGCAATTTCGTAGCCGGTTGGCTGAATTGAAATCAAAATGATTCGCCGAAGCGCAAACCTCGTTAATGAAGGCGCCTTGCGACCGATCCTTATCGGGGGCTTGATTGCCGGAGCACTCGACATCACCTACGCCTGCGTCTTCAGCTATATTCGGCGCGGATTCATGCCGCCCCGCATTCTGCAATCCGTCGCCAGCGGCGCCCTGGGCCAAAGCGCTTATCGGGGCGGATACAAGACCGCCGCGCTCGGTTTTCTGTTCCACTTTCTATTCGCTCTCATCTTTGCCACCTGCTACTACCTCCTGAGCCGAGTGCTTCGAATCATGGTTCACCACCCGATGATCAGCGGCCTGCTATATGGTTTGGCCATCTACCTCGTGATGTATGGAATCGTGCTGCGCTTTTCGGCGATTCACGCAACGGCGTATCCCTGGCAGTATCCCTGGATCGTACTGATTTGTAACGTGCTCATCCACATGCTGGGAATCGGACTGCCCATCGCGCTTGCAGTCCGCAAATATTCAAAGTAACAATCGCCACATGGAAATGAACGAAGTAGTTTTGGAAACCGAACGGCTGCGTCTGCGCTGGTTTCGCGAGGACGACTTTGAGCAGTTCTGCAAGATGACCTTTGACGCAGAGGTTATGCGCTTCCTCGGCGACGGCAAGCCGATGGACGCGCTGAACACCTGGCGACAAATGGCCACGATTATCGGTCACTGGTATTTCCGCGGGTACGGCATCTGGGCCGTTGAAGAAAAGAGCACGGGAAACCTGGTGGGGAGAATTGGCTTCATGAATCCTCACGGCTGGCCCGGATTCGAGTTGGGCTGGACCCTCGCGCGCGATAGTTGGGGCAAGGGTTATGCTACCGAAGGCGCGCGCCGTGCGATGGAGTACGCGTTCACCGAAATGGATCGCGATCACCTCATCAGCTTGATCGCTCCCGCCAACGTGGCTTCAGTTCGAGTTGCGGAACGGCTGGGTGAAAAAGTCGAAGGCGAAACCAACGTGATGGGTCATGACGTTCTGATTTATGGAATTAGCCGCGCGGAGTGGAGTCGGAACCGGGAGCGGTAGCGACCGCGTGTTTTTCTTTTCCCCTAAGGCTCGATCGCCATTCTCACGACCAGCGCCATCGGCACCCGATCGATTCGGCCGCTCTTCATCACAATCACAATGAAGTTACCTTCGACGATCACACGTCGCACGCTAGACATTGGCCGATCGATTTTGGTGCCATCGGTCCTTTCAATGATCAGGTGAGTACCAGTTGGTTCTTGAGTTGCCGGCTTCTCTTCTACTTTCTCAGCCGGTGGTTTTTCTTCCGCGGGTTGTTCCGGCGTCTTATCTTTGGCAGTCTCAGTGGGCGCCGGCTTAGGACGTGGTGTCGGCGCCGGGCGGTTGCGACCGGTGCGATTGGAAGCCGGCCGTCGCGGCCTGGGCGCCGGCTTCTTAACCGTGGTTTTTTCTTCGGGCGGTTTTTCGGCAGCTACTTCGGGGGTCTTCACTTCTTCGGGTTTGATCTCGGGAGTGGATCCTTCGATTGTCGCTCCAACTGACGAAAGCCGGTTGTTCCTGCGACCTTCATTGGACGATGACTCGGCGGACTCGTCAGTTTCTTCAGCTACCGGGATGCCTCCGCTAAACGCCTCAAACGTTCCACCAAAAGTAATGCGATAAATTCCGGGATCATCGTTTGGCGTGCGCGCTTCGACCCGCAGAATCAGAATCTGCCGTGTCCGGAAGTAGAGACTCTTGGTCACCTCGGGCGGAATGGTGTTCGCGTATAAGCTGATTTTCGTCAACGGCCGGAGATTGACGGCGGTAAAAATATCTACGTCGCCGTTCAGATTGCGACTGTTCACGGTGATGATGAGATCGCCCGGCGTGGCTTCGAAAGCGTAGTAGTGTCGCGTCAGGCGTGGGTCGCCCAGATCAAGAGCGACAATCCGGCCGCTGATTTCATTCGAGCGAACCGCGGTAGGTCTTGCCTGATCCGTTGACTGGGCGCGCGCGGTTGCGGCGACGACCGCCGGTATGATCAGCAAAAGCGCAACGATGAATCCTCGGTTTTGAAGCTTCAAAACTATTACCCGGAGCGAAGGACAACGTGGTGGCCTAGATTACCAGATGTCCCGCCGAAACCGTAATTACTCAACAAAAATCATGACCGTCGGCGAAGACGGTGTACACTTGCAGGCCGCGCCTGAAAACCATTTATCTAAGGAGCACCGCGGAGAAATATTCACTTGCCAGCTCATCCAACCATTCTGATTCTAATGGGCGTCACCGGCTCAGGTAAGACTACAGTTGGACGCCTGCTCGCGAAGAGTCTCGGCTGGGAATTCCTCGACGCCGACGATTTCCACTCCGAAGTTAATATTGAAAAGATGAAAAGCGGCGTCGCGTTAACTGACGCAGATCGTGGGCCGTGGTTGCTCAGTCTGCGCAGCGTCATCCAGGAACGTTTGAATCAGAACCGGAAGTTGGTGCTCGCGTGCTCGGCGCTCAAAGAACGTTATCGCGACGTTCTGACCGTCGACGCCGGTGTGCAGTTCGTCTTTCTGCATGGAGCCCGCGGCCTGATAAACGAGCGGCTCAGCACGCGTCGCGACCATTACATGAATCCCGCTTTGCTCGACAGCCAATTCGAAACACTGGAAGAACCAGCCAATGGCTTGCAAATAGAAATTAAGGACCCACCAGACCAACTCGTCCGTCAGATCACGCGACACTTCGAATTGTCTTAGTGCGACCCACCGGATTCTACTGGGACCAAGGTGCGGGCTTTCGGATCCACCGGTGGGCGCGCATTTGTTCCTGTAATTCAGGCGCTAACGGGCCTGAATCGCTGGCCGCGATATTCGCCTCGACGTGATGTAGTTTTCGCATTCCGGGAATGATCGTACTCACAGTCGAGTGGCCAAGAATAAAACGTAATGCCAGTTCGGGCATCGTGACATTCGTCGAGTGCTCCTGGTTCCAGGCGCGCAGGTTTTCCTTCAAAACGTCGGCGCGTTCGACACTGGGAACCAGATTCTCGGGCACAAAGTAAGTGTTGCGCCAATCGCCTTCCGGCCAACGGCTCTCTTTTGTAAGCGTGCCGGTGAGAGTGCCCTCGTCGAAAGGCACACGCGCAATCACTGCCACGTTCATCTCGTCACATGCCGGAAACAATTCATCTTCCGGATTCTGATCGAAGATATTGTAGATGACCTGCACCGCATCGATCTGGCCGGTCCGCACCGCTCGGACTCCGTTCCAGGGCTCCCAGCGATTTAGACTGATACCGATTGCCTGAATCAGTTTTTGGCTCCGTAAATCATCGAGTTTGTAGAACCATCGATCATCACGCAACCAATCATCACTCCAGGTGTGAAACTGAATCAGGTCGAAGCTTTGCAGATCCGAATTTCTCAGGCTGCGGTGGACGTACTCTTCAACATGATCTGTCGGATATGATTCCGACAGCTTCGAATCTGCCAGCGCCGGCCACTGGCGATTCATTGGCGGAATCTTCGTAGCCGTGTACAGGCGTTTACCAGGGTTCGCGCGTACAGTCTGGCCCAGCAGACCTTCGCTGTGTCCATCACCGTAAGCATAGGCAGTGTCAAAGAAGTTACAGCCCAGATCGACCGCCGCTTGCAACGCTTCCAGCGATTGCTCGTCACTCGAATTCGACCAGCTACCCATGCCCCACATGCCGTAGCCAATCTCGCTTACTTGCCACCCCGTGCGTCCGAATGTTCTGTATCTCATGTCAGTCTTTGAATGTCTGCACCAGCAAACGTGCTCGCTCGCTGTCAATCGGATTTGACCAAAGGCCGTCCTTCTTTATCGATGACCCAACGATGAGCGCATCTGCGTTTGAAAACTTGCCGATGTTTTCGACGGTAATCCCTGAGCCTACCAGCGTCGGCACGTTCACGGCATTTGCAACGGCCGCGACTTCGTCGGGACTGGCCGGCTCACCCGTGGCCACGCCCGTGATTATGACGCCGTCGACGGCAAAGAACTCGGCCGCCTTCGCTGTTTCCACAATATCGACGTCGGCGCTGATCGCATGCGCCGAATGTTTCTTTTTGATATCGGCAAAGACTCGAATGTGATCGGCGTTCATGGCGCGCCGGTATCGTAACAGACTACCCGCACTCGCTTCGATCAAGCCTTCGTCGGCCACATGAGCGAAGACAAAACCCTCAACGCGGACGAAACTCGCATCGCAAGCGAGGGCTACTGCAATTGCGCTTTGGTTCGCGCCGGCGAGCACCTGCACACCGAGCGGCAGATCCACAGCCTTACGTATCTCGGCGCCAATCACCGACATTGCGGCGACGATCTCGGGACCTACATTCGCCTTTAAGTATGGACGGTCGTGAGTGTTTTCGATCATTAGGCCATGAAAGCCGGCAGCGCGATAAGCGCGCGCTTCCTCAACCGCGGTCGCGGCGATCGCCGGCACGTTGCCTGTGTTGGCGGGCGTGCCCGGCAAAGCTTGCAGATGGATAACGCCCACAAGCACGCGCTTGAAGTTGAACAGGTTCTCAATGATGCTGCGTTTATCCATGGCTTGCCGGCTATTGACCAAAGGATGTCTCCAGATCCCTGGTTGCTTTCTCGACATTGCGCTGCGCTGCGGCGAGGGCCTCGGTCGCTGCTCTTAACTCAACGGCGATGCTTTGCGCACGTTCCGATGAATTTTCGGCTGCAGCTTTTGCTTTTTCGAACCGCTCCTCTGCCTCGCGTCTCTGCTTGTTCGCTTCTTTGGCCGCCTCTGCGGCCTTCCGGTGCGCCGCTTCCAAACTTCGCGCGGTTGCGCGCGCCTCGGTTAGCGATTTCCGTGCGCGCTGTAGCGAGACTTTAGCCGCATTTATCCGCACCTGTCGCTCTTCTTTACGCCGGCCCGCCTCAGCCGCGGCGTCCGCCTTCTGCTGTGTCTTGCTGACGACAGTGACGGACTTCTTCGACGTCGACTTTTCTGTCTCACGCTTAGAGGTGACGGGGCCCGGAACAAATGATCCGAACGAATCAAAGCCCGGCGGGTCGATGTCGTGCGTCAATCGTCCGGGAGTCGGACCGTCGACTGATGATTGTGCCGAGACCGCCTCGAGGGTCGACGCTATGCGTCTCAACGCGTCCAGCGACGGATTGTGACCGGCATTGCTCAGTAGTTCAGTAGCCAGATCTGAGAGGTGCGAGAGGGCCTCGCGCCGGGCGTCGAGAGCTTCTCTCATGTTTATCATTTTCCCGGATGCCTGGGCCTTGCGAAATCGCTGCCCTGTTGCAATTAGTTCGTCGAATTCCTCGCGATGTCTCCAATAGAGCTGATTCACAGTCCAGGCGGAGATCGATGGCTTGCCGAGCGCGCTTACGCGCTCAGCTTCATCTGCCATGCCGCCCTTCTTGAGTTGAGCAGCCAAAATCTTGCGGGCGCCGATGAATTCGGTCAATGGGAGCCGGAACAAGGCATCAATGTCATCGTTGAGTTTGGCCATCGGGATTTGGTTTCAGAGCTGATGGTCCGCTCACAACCGAGCTATCCATCTCAAGCCGTCACGTATTATGTCGGGTGGTATTTCGTGTCCTCCTTCAAAAGCCATAAGGTTCACGCCGTAACCACGGATGTTTAGTTCGCCGGCTATTCGCTGAGCATTTTTGAACGGCAGAATGGGGTCCTGCTTTCCGTGTGACATAAGAAAAGCCGGTTTCCCAACCGAAGGGCCGTCGATGACATAGCCGGGCGAACAAGCGAGCACGCCTTTGAAAAGATCACCATTCATCAGTGCTAGCGAAATTGCGTACGAAGCTCCGTCTGAGAAGCCTCCAAGAGCCACGCGCCTTGGATCAATCCTGAGAAAGTCGAATACCAATACGAGCGCTCGATTGATGAATTGCACATCCGGCCCAAAGTTGCCGTAAGGAATCGCGTCCCAAGTCGTATCGCGAGAGTTCACTGCCAGGATCGCGACGCCCTCTTCTTCAGGCGTCGAACCAAAGTACTCGAGCATTTGTTCCGCGCTTTGTCCGGCGCCGTGTAAGAAAACCAAGAGTGGCAAGCGCTCGTTGGGTTCAATCCGCAGGGTCAGCAGGATTGCGTCGCGCGCCGTGTCCAGTCCCAGCGAATTCCGGCCACTGAGGTACGATCTGCCAAATTCCCGTGGGCGTGCAGTGATTCTTCCTGCGTCGGACATGTAGGCCAAATCGCGGCGACTGCAGGCGGCGCTCAATGCCAGTGAAGCCGCGGCGCCACCACTAAGGAGACAAAAGTTGCGTCGGTCAAGGCGCGCCTCTTTCAACCGAACTGACTTGGAGCGGGGGAAAAATTCTGCCATTCAGGTTAGGACGAGATTGAGCGCTCTGCCGAGTAAGACTTGCGCAGTATACTGACAGCATCGCAATCATGAAAGCCCCATAATCGCGGATCCGGGTAGTGAACTTAGGGAAGGAGCAATTATGCAGAAGAGAAATCTTGGCGGGTTAGAAGTTTCAGCGATCGGGCTTGGCTGTATGGGGATGAGCTTTGCCTATGGCGCTTCCGAAGAGCGTGACGAGCGTGAATCCATCGCCACCATCCACCGGGCCATTGAACTCGGTGTAACGTTCTTCGACACGGCCGAAGTATACGGTCCATTCACAAACGAAGAGTTAGTCGGCCGGGCGCTCGCAGGAAAGCGCGACAGTGTGATCATCGCGACGAAGTTTGGATTCAAGATCGAGAACGGCGCGATGGCCGGGCTGGACAGCCGCCCGCAACACATTCGCGAGGCGGTCGAAGGCTCGCTGCGGCGTCTCGCCACCGGCCACATCGATCTTCTTTATCAACACCGCGTCGATCAGTCGGTTCCGATTGAAGACGTGGTAGGCGCAATGGCTGATCTCGTCAATGAAGGAAAGGTTCGGTTTCTCGGCCTCTCAGAAGCCGGCGAACAGACCATCCGGCGCGCGCACGCGGTGCATCCGATCGCGGCGCTGCAAAGCGAATACTCGCTGTGGGAGCGCAATCTTGAGCCGCAGATTATTCCGCTGCTGCGCGAGCTGGGTATTGGCCTCGTGCCGTTCGCGCCGCTCGGTCGTGGCTTTCTTACCGGCGCCGTGAAGCGGGCCGAAGAGTATCCGGAGGGTGACTACCGCCGGGGCGATCCGCGTTATCAAGGCGAGAACTTTGATGCAAACATGAGTGCCGCATCGGCGGTCCGCGAACTGGCTGAGAGCAAAGGCGCAACGCCGGGACAAATTGCCCTCGCCTGGTTGCTGCACAAAGGCAACGATGTGGTACCGATTCCCGGCACAAGACGACGCAGTCATCTGGAAGACAACGCCGGCGCGGTTGAGGTGTCACTCAGCGCGGATGACATGGCAGAGCTTGATGCCGCACTCTCACCTGAGAAAGTTTCCGGGCCGCGTTACAATGCGAAGCAAATGGCGACAGTGGATCGATAGGTAAACTACATGACGGAACTAAACGAGTGGCACGACTTCTATGTAATCGTCGGATCCTCTGCAGGCGCACTGATTGGTTTACAGTTTGTAGTGCTGACGCTGATTGCAGAGCGGCCTCACCCGAAAATGGCTGAAGCCGGCGCCGCATTTGCGACTCCGAGCGTAATTCACTTCACCATCGTGCTTCTGCTGGCGGCGCTATTAAGTGTTCCCTGGCAAGGAAGCACCAGCATCTCTATTACGTGGGGTTTGGTCGGTGTCTACGGAATGGTTTACTCGATGATCGTGCTGCGCCGGCTAAAGACCCAGCGCGCATATCGTCCGGTGTTCGAAGACTGGATGTTTCATCTGCTGCTGCCGTTCGCTGCATATGCGACCTTGACGGTCGTGGCGTTCATCGCCCGGCACTATGAGCACAATGCTTTTGTCCTGGTGGGCGTTGCGACGCTGGTGTTATTGTTTGTCGGCATTCACAACGCCTGGGACGGCGTTACTTATCACGTCTTTACAAATCGAGGCAAAACAGGAACGCCGAACCAAAGCGGCGAAGGTGAATCCTAGTTTGGAGGGCGGTGACCTGTTACTGCTTTCGCGGCTGCGACTCGGAGCGACCCAAAGCGCCGACAACCCGGGTCCCCGGCGCGGCAGCCGCGCTGGGGTGGTGGTGTCGGCGCACTCCAAATTCCGAAGTGGTTCGCTCAGTTAATTCTCTCCAGCCAACTTTCGCGAATGGGTGCGGCCGGTTACCAGATGCCACGCGCGTACCGTGCGATCAAATCGAACTCGTTTGATCCGTCGCGCCAGTCCAAGCAATTGCAGCACCCGAATTCCCCACCAGTTAAAATCAATCTCGTACCAGCGAAGGCCATGTTGCGCTGACGTAGGATGAGCATGATGATTATTGTGCCATCCTTCCCCAAAGGTTAGCAGAGCGACCCACCAGCTGTTGCGCGAGTCGTCATCTGTGTCGAAACGCTTCCTGCCCCAAAGATGTGTGGCCGAGTTGACGAGCCACGTCGCGTGCAGCGCCAGCGTGACACGGAGAAAGACTCCCCACAGCATTATCTGCCAGCCCGCGACTGCGAGTAATACCACTCCGAGTGCGATAAGCGGCACATAAAACCACTTGTCGAGCCAAACGTAGTAGCGGTCCTTGAGCAAATCAGGCGCGTACTGTTGGAGCGTCGCTTGATCATGATCCTGCGCGGTGCCGCGCACAACCCATCCAATGTGCGCCCACCAGCCGCCGTCTCGAGGAGTGTGCGGATCACCGACACGGTCGGTGTGCGCATGATGCATGCGATGCGTCGCGACCCATTTGATAGGACCGCCCTCGACCGCCAGCGCGCCGCAGGTCACTAGAAAGTATTCGACAACCTTCGGTACTTTGTAGCCGCGATGAGTAAGGAGCCTGTGATAGCCCATGCCAATTCCAAGGCTGCCTGCGACCCAATAGAAAAAGATGGCCGCAACAATGCCCTGCCAGCTCCAATACCACAGAGCGGCAATCGTAGCAGTGTGAGTAACTATCAGGAAGATCGTATTTCCCCACTTCATGTCTTTCGAGGTCTGTCTTCCTCTCACATTGCTGGTTTCGTTATTTTTCATGTCTTTATTTAGAACGTTTGTTTTTCCCGTATGTTTCATGAGCCCACCTACAACAACTTCAGTAAAAAGAATAACAGGGGCACCGCCACTACAACTGATACGATTAGATGCAACCAACTCAAGGCCAGCCGGCGGCAATTTGAGCACTTCATCATCCACAGCGGCAGCACCGTGCCGCAGTGAGAACACGACCAGATTATTTTTGCCAAGGTGTCATCTGCCTTCCGCCCGTAGCGATCGTGGAAACTCTGTTATCGAGTACTCTCCATGCTGGTAGCCATGATTTCGACCTTCTTTAGTTCTGCGCGAGTCATGCCGAAATGGGCCGCCATTTTTATTATCTGGTTGCGGTTAACAAAGTCTTTTGGGTCCGCGCAAAACTTTTCAATCCCTGGTTTGAACTCTCGGCACTTCATTCCTTTGGGAATCTTGAGTCCGACCGCGCATTCGCCAGCCCTCGTAAAGTTCAAACAAAATTCGCATACGTTCATCTTGCCTTTAATCTTTCGCCACAGCGCTCACTTCAGAGCCGGCCAGCATCGACGCAACTTGCTCGTGCCGCAGAGCGACACCCTTTCTCATGTTTCGCGACGCCTTCTCAACCAGCCAGAAGTAAACCGGCCGATCACCTTCGCTTTCCCCAAAAGTTTTGAGCGCACGCTCGTCAAAAGGCGCCGGTGAAAAAACCAGCATCTCGACGTTAAAGGCGCGCACATCCATTGCTTCTTTCATTCCGGAGAAAAGCGGCACGCGGAAGCGCTGCGGATCTTTTATCGCAAACCAGTCGCCATTGGCGCGTTGCATTCCATAAAGACTCATCGTGAAAATCTCTCTGACTTAAGGATGTTTAAGCGTTATTACTGGTTGGCGGAGACGTGATGTGCAACTCGCTACCGCGGTCATACTGCACAGTTCTGGAAAGCAGCAGGAACGCGGCCAGCAACGCCAACACCCCAAACAATATCGCCACACCCAAATGGACTTTGCCGCCTTGCAGATCGGTGACGCCTTCGCCGTTCCGGAACGTTACGAATACGTAAAACTGCCAGAGGGCTACCGCCGCACTGATCGCCAAACCTACAAACAAGAAACCGCCTCGCCGGCCTTTTTCATGACTCATTGGTCACCTCGCCCCTTCATATCTCGACCACCATCTACCAATATTTCCGCGGTCGCATTCGCACCATTACTGAAACTCTGAATGGCGCGCGACTCAACGTCGAATACTTCAAACACACTCAAGAGCTTGGCCTTCGTCATGATAGCGCGCACGCTTTCAGTCAGGCGGAGAAGCTTGAGACGGCCGCCCTTTTCACTGGTGGCCACCGCGGCGGAAACGATTTCTCCCAGCCCCTGGGCGTCAATCGAAGGGACGCGCTCAAGATTCAGGATGATTTCCTCCTGGCCATCATCAAGCAAAGATTGAACTGCCCTCAACAACGGGACTGCGCTCGCACCGAATCTCAGTCCAATGCGGACTTGAGAATCTGCCTCGAGGATACTGACGCTCCCTACGCGTCGCTCGCGAATTCCGATATAGGCCATGGCACTCTGCCCCGTGTGCAAACACTCGGGCAATCAAACCGCCGGGATTCTAGCTGTTCGTTTTCAGGTGATCTGGAGAATTCCAGAAGAGCTGAGGACGGAGTTAGCTGGACTCGATCTGCTGCGACCATACACTGCGCACGCACTATATGTCAAACACGAAATATAGTTTACATGCGGCATATTGGACACAGGCGATACATAACGTGTATGCTGCATCGTCATCGGACGGAACAGGTGAAATGATCAGAGTACAAATTGATAGATTATTGAAGGCCCAAAACCGGTCGTTCTATTGGCTGGCGAAGGAAACCGGCGTGAGTCATACAACACTCTGGCGACTTAAAAAAGACAAGGCCCAGGGAATTACTTTTAATACCCTGGAAAGAATTTGCCAGGCGCTAAAGTGTCAGCCCGGAGATTTAATGACAACCACCCGTGACAAGTCACCTAAGCCCCGCGGCTAAACCTCCACATACCGGCGCCCACTGATGCAGGCTTCCCTGGTCGCATGCCCGCTTTTCTAATCAAGAGCCCTGCAACTCTCCCAGCGAAGAGCCTGCGCCATCACTTTCGCAAATGGCGCGAAGCTCTAAAACCAAAGCCGAAGCTAAACCGTTGGCTGATGCGAGTGGATCAAACGCCGCACGCGGTCTGCGAACAGCACGTCCATTTTCCCCGGTTCAATCAATGCTGTTACTTCACCTTCTCCGAAGTTAGGGTGCAACATCGTCTGACCGCGACGATAGGTGCGAGCGCGATCGTACGGCGCGCCGACTTTGTTCGACGCCCGGCGGACGGTGCCGCTCTTGTACGGAACGCGCGAGCTACATTTTGGACAAGTGACCCGGGTAATCTTGCCGCGCTTTGTCATCGAAGCCACGATGTGGCCTCGCTCTTCGCCGCAAGTCACGCACATCTGTTCCACTCGATCTCCAATTGCAAAAATCTTTTTGTCTTCTTCCAAGGTGAATACTCCTTAATTGGTTCTGAAGTTATCCTGTTCCGTCAGTGATGTTGCTTTCGTGAAAGCCCTGGGTTACCTGCCCCGACGCGGCCGAAACGACCGGACTGAGCTACTGCGCGCTCGCGCAAATCCTGCAAATTGTTTGACGGGAAGTGCTTTAGGCGCCGTAGCCACGGCAAAGGCACTGGGCACCACTCGCTTAACCGATTGTCCGGTGAGGCGCTCAATCGCCCTCAGCGATAACTCATCAACAGGCGCGACGATGGTGATCGCCTTGCCCTGATTTCCGGCCCGTCCGGTACGGCCCACACGATGCACATAGTCTTCCGGCGCTGCCGGCACGTCATAGTTGATAACGTGCGAGACCGCATCGACGTCCAGCCCGCGGGCGGCAATATCAGTCGCCACCAGCACGCGAGTGCGGCCGTCGCTGAATTGGCGCAAAGCCGCTTCGCGCTGCGGCTGCGAGCGGTCCGCATGAATGCGGTCAACGCGGTGATCGCGCGCTTTAAGAATGTGTGAAAGTCGCTCGGCGCCCCGGCGCGTGCGTGTGAATACCAGCACCCGCTCAAACGGCTCGCGTTCTTTCTCGAGCAGATCGAGCAGGAGCGCAGTTTTCGAATGCTGCTCAACCAAATAAGCTGTTTGCTCAACCATGGTCGCTGCGCGCCCACGCTGACTTACTTCAATCAATTTTGGTTCGCGCATTGTCGAGCGCGCCAGCGCTTCAATGTTCGGCGACATAGTCGCGGAAAAAAGCAGCGTTTGCCGTTTGGCAGGCAACATGGCCAGCACGCGCCTAATCGCCGGCAGGAATCCCATGTCCAGCATGCGGTCGGCTTCATCGAGTACCAGCACTTCAATCGTTGAAAGACTGACTGCGCCTCGCTCAATGAGATCAAGCAAACGTCCTGGCGTGGCGATCAAAATTGACGCGCCGCGTCGAAGCTCGCTGATTTGGGTGCGAATATTCGCGCCGCCAATCGCTATCACGCTGCGGTTGTTGCGGGCGCGGTTGAGCTCGCCATAATTCTTCTGAATCTGCAGCGCCAGCTCACGCGTCGGCGCCAGCACCAGCACGCGAACTCCGGGGCGCGCACGCTGGCTGATGTTTTGAATGATGGGAAGCAGAAAAGCGGCAGTCTTGCCGGTGCCGGTTTCGGCGCAGCCAATCACGTCTCGGCCGCTGAGGATGACAGGGATTGCCTGTCGCTGAATTGGTGTCGGTTCGTTATATCCGAGAGACTCGCAGGCGCTCAGTTGCGCGGGTTCGAGTCCCAGTTGAGAAAAATTCATAGAGTCCTTTTTTGTTTGTGGCGACAGAAAATTTCGTCGCAGTTGATCCTGATTGAGCTGCCGGCCTTCATGTCCGCCATGGTTGACGCATTCGCGAAACACCGTGGGGGACACAAAGGAGCGAGCTCACTAACTATTACCAGCGTGGCTCGCGATGGCCTCCGCCGTCTCGACCGCCGCCGCCGCGATTACCGCCAAAGCCGCCTCCGCGGTTGCCGCCAAAGCCGCCCCCACGGTTGCCGCCAAAGCCGCCTCCGCGGTTGCCGGTCTCGCGTGGCTTGGCTTCGTTGACCTTGAGTGCACGGCCACCGACTTCCTTGCCATTGAATTGACCAATGGCCGCGGTGGCTTCTTCATTCGTGGACATTTCGACGAAGGCGAACCCTCGTGAACGGCCGGTCATGCGATCTTCAACAACGCTGGCTGATTCGACTTTGCCCGCCTGGGCAAATAATTCATGCAGCTCCTGGCTGGTAGTCTGAAACGCGAGGTTTCCGACATAGAGTTTATTTGACATAGATATACCTTTCCCCTGTATGGGAATGAAAAGAAGCTGCGAATCGGATTGGCTTCGGCGAAACGGTAGCGGGCGAAGGACCAGGTTCGGATGCTCTCTAAGAAGAGCGGCTTCGAGTCTTAAAACAAGCCTGCTCTCGAACTATCCAAACGTCCTGCGCTAATCGTTTTTGGCGCGGGGCGCATCACCGTTGATGCGCGAGAGAAGGATTAACCGCAAGCATGATGCCTGATTAGCGGACAATATGCAAGGTGGACCCCTGAATACCTGCTCAGATCGCTAAACAACTCAATATATCAGCGATCTCGCGTCTGGCGCCGGCCACCTGGTTCTTGGGCGACCCCGGCATTTCTCATGTTGTTCGCCACATGTTCAGCAGAGTCCTTCACGGCTTTTTGTCAGACGGCGCGACGCGACCGAGATCGCTCCAGGCTGCCTCGAAGATCCGATTGTCAGAATCCGCAGGCGCCTTACCTATGTCGAGAAACCTGAAGTCATTGGTCTTTCCATGAAGCGTGTTGATATCAATGCCGCGGGCGCCTTCGCGACCTACCTGAAAACAATGAATGTTGTCGCGCCGCGGCGAGAGCGTGTTAATTCTCCCGTGAGACATCATTTCGTTGCGGGTTTCCCGCACGCGAAACGTTTTCTTCGAGGCGTAGTCTGGGGCCTCGCCAACAATTTCGAAGTTCCGCAGGCGCACTTCGCCTTCAAAGCCAAGCGTGCAAACACTGGCGTTCGGGTGGTTGTGTGCGGGAAGTACAGCGCCGGGTTCCATGCGCCACTGAATTATGAAAAATGGAGATCCTCTGAAACTGGGCCCGAACCAAACGCGTGGTTCGACTGTTTTGTAAGAACCGAGCGGGCTGTTGGGAATCTCCTTCAGACGTGTTGCCAGGGAACCTATCCGATAGAGGTATTCGTCAACACTAAAGGCCGGATCAGCGATCAGTTGCTGGGCTATCGGGATAGATTGTTTGAGAAAGTCGTCCCACGCTAACTCGTCTAATCCTGCTGGCCCCGTCGCCTTGATCGGTGTTTGGGCCAGTAGACTTTGTGGCGTTGCGCTGAGCGCAACCATGGCGGCAACACTTGCCAACGATCCGCGGAGGAAGTGGCGCCGTTCATGAATACCGGGGAAAACTTCCACTTCATTCGGAAGATCAATGTTTGAAAGAGATTTTTGCATCATTCTTTCTCCAGTTTGCCTCCCTCTCCCTTTCGGAGAGGAAACCTCACCACTGCCTATCACTGAATAGCCTTGCGGTCGCGCAAGAACCTTTCCATTTCAGTCTGCTTATATTCCAACGCGATAGTCAGCGGTGTTTTGCCGTTGTCATCCTTCGCGTTTAGATTTGCACCGTGATCGAGCAGCAATTTGGCGAGCTCCAGCTGGCCGCTTCCGGCGGCTTCGTGCAGCGGACTACCTCCCCCTTCGCCGCGGCAGTTCACATTGGCGCCACGAGAGATTAGGAACCTGGCCAATTCGACGTTTTGCATCGCGGCCGCGCCTTGTAGTGGCGTGGCTGAGAACTTGTTCTTTGAGACAGCATCAATATCAGCGCCAAGCTCGAGAGTGACTTTCACAATTTCCAGGTTGCCAAAATTCAGATGCAACGCAGTCCAGCCATCCGGCGAGTATGCTTTTACTAACTCCGGGTCCTTATTGAGCAGTTCTCGCACACGCGCGACCCGGCCGGTCGCCGCGGCCTCGAAGACGTTTGGCTCGATTCCGGTGGCGAGTAACGAATCTGCGATTTCCGGATGCCGCGAATATATGGCGAGTAACACGGGTGTCGTGCCGTTGCTGGTGCTCGCCTTAATTAGAGATGGGTGCTGTTTGAGAAGCTCGCCGACTCTTGAAGCGTTTCCCTTCTTGATGGCATCCAGAAATTCCTGCTCGCTGTTCGGCGCGGGGCTCGGTTGCTGGGCGTAGACTCCTGGCATTCCTGGCAACCTTGGCGAATAGCACGAACCGGTTAAGAGAAAGGCGGCACAAGCAAGCCGCATGATGGTTTTTGACGCGTACACAGTAAGTGCTCCTTAAATTCGAGAGAGTCTGGACACGCTTCATAAGTACGCTTTCCCGAAGATTAGTTGACGTGCCATTCGTCACTTTCTCCGGTCACATTTTTTGGGTGACTCTCGCCGGCCAAACGTGACTAAAGTCACTATCTATCAATGACGGACCTGGATTAGAGTGACATTGCCAAGGTCGGGTTTGCGGAAGACGCGTTTTGGGTGCGCGCGGCTGTCCCGTCTGATGTGCGGAAGCGATCTGCGCTTCCGTCCAACTCAATTGAGATTCCGGGTTGTGTCCCCGAAACCTGGGTTGAGCCCAGAATCTAAGGCGCAACCTGCCGGAACGCCAAGGCCTTCCGCGCATCAGGCGCATAGCCGCTTCGCTAGCGGTTCGGAACTCGTCTTCGAAGCGACGACGCATGAATTCAAAGCCTCCTGACAAAACAAGCTTCTTCAGCAGTGGCAACATAGCCTTTGTGATCGTGGTCTGTGCTTCGTACGCTTCCGCCACCACGGCCATACTTTATTCGCGACGTCCGGTGCCCGCCTGGGAAGCTGTAGTGCTCGTAACCCTGGGTGCGGCTTATCTAGCTGTCGGTACATACGGCTTCGCAATCTGCCGTCGCTCACGCTCACTACTCGTCGGCATCAGCTACTTTGTTATCCAGCTATTGCTGGCGGCTACACTCATTCTCTTGCGCGGCTCTACTGGAGAGCTGGCGCTCATACTGCTTCCACTAGCTGGGCAAAGCGCGTTGCGGTTGCTTTCCAGCACATTGGGATCCTAAGCTTAGAATTCCACGTGGACAAGTTGTCGCGGCCGCTTCTATAGTGTCACCTAAATACTAGTGACTCCAGCGTAACTGGACTGGCCACAGTTAGGCCGCAAATGTAATCACACTGGCTCACCTTCGGGTGGGCCTTTCTGCGTTCGCGAGTGGACCCGATAAGCTCATGGAGCGGCGTAACCGTCGCACAGGAAGGACAGAGAAAGCGCGGATCTGGGAAGTGACGGACAGAACGGTCAGGACCTGGATTGGGGAGGCGGTTGCCGCCGCTGCTGCTGACGGTGTGACGTTCTCTGTTCCGGTCACACCACATACGTTCCGCCATTCCTATGCGATGCACATGCTGTATGCCGGTATACCGCTGAAAGTTCTGCAAAGCCTGATGGGACATAAGTCCATCAGTTCAACGGAAGTCTACACGAAGGTTTTTGCGCTGGATGTGGCTGCCCGGCACCGGGTGCAGTTTGCGATGCCGGAGTCTGATGCGGTTGCGATGCTGAAACAATTATCCTGAGAATAAATGCCTTGGCCTTTATATGGAAATGTGGAACTGAGTGGATATGCTGTTTTTGTCTGTTAAACAGAGAAGCTGGCTGTTATCCACTGAGAAGCGAACGAAACAGTCGGGAAAATCTCCCATTATCGTAGAGATCCGCATTATTAATCTCAGGAGCCTGTGTAGCGTTTATAGGAAGTAGTGTTCTGTCATGATGCCTGCAAGCGGTAACGAAAACGATTTGAATATGCCTTCAGGAACAATAGAAATCTTCGTGCGGTGTTACGTTGAAGTGGAGCGGATTATGTCAGCAATGGACAGAACAACCTAATGAACACAGAACCATGATGTGGTCTGTCCTTTTACAGCCAGTAGTGCTCGCCGCAGTCGAGCGACAGGGCGAAGCCCTCGGCTGGTTGCCCTCGCCGCTGGGCTGGCGGCCGTCTATGGCCCTGCAAACGCGCCAGAAACGCCGTCGAAGCCGTGTGCGAGACACCGCGGCCGGCCGCCGGCGTTGTGGATACCTCGCGGAAAACTTGGCCCTCACTGACAGATGAGGGGCGGACGTTGACACTTGAGGGGCCGACTCACCCGGCGCGGCGTTGACAGATGAGGGGCAGGCTCGATTTCGGCCGGCGACGTGGAGCTGGCCAGGGAAAG
>JADMIO010548911.1_pt1 | contig 64542 bp, 62 predicted proteins | sample 8958161 | NCBI WGS metagenome assembly JADMIO01 (sample SAMN16585339, study PRJNA669376) | soil metagenome | isolation source: Crop rotation soil | place: USA: Cullars Rotation, Alabama | collected 2011 | reverse complement strand
GGCCGCTGTGCCGGCGGCGCAGTTCCGGCCGATCAGTCAGCCGGCGCCAGCGGCCATGCAGCTGCGGCCGCCCTCGCCGCCGGTGCCGCACCCCGCGCCGGCGCCGGTGCGCGGCGAGCGCTAGCGCTTCAGGAGCACTTCGCGACCTGCCGGCACTGCGCGATGCAGCCGCAGGCGGAATCCGGCCGGTTCGCCCGCTCGCAACGCCGCACGATGTCCTCGAGCGCCCGGCCGCGTTCGCCGTCCTTGTAGCTGTGCTGCACGGCCACGCATTGGCCAGAGGGCGAAGCGGTGCATCGCGGCTGCGCGTTGCAGGTCAGCGATGCCGCCTGCCAGCCGCGCTTCTCCGCCGGTTTTCCTTGCTGGGGCGGCGGGGTATTGCGTTGCGTACCCTCGGCGGCGAACGGCGCCTTCTTCGTCGATTGCGCATGCGCGCCGGCGAAAGCGAAGCAGGCGATGAGGGCGAATGCGCTAAGTCTGAACAAGGGTCCGGTGCCTCTGCACGCTCATGAGAATTCCGGCGCCGATGTAGAGCGTCAGCAGCGCGGTGCCGCCGTAGGAAAGGAAGGGGAGCGGCACGCCCACCACCGGCAGGATGCCCGACACCATGCCCATGTTGACGAAGGCGTAGGTGAAGAACATCAGCGAGATCGAGGCGGCGATGAGGCGCGCGAAGACGGTCGCGGCGCCCGCCGCGATCATGAGGCCGCGCACGATGAGCAGCGCGTAGAGCACGAGCAGCGTGAAGTTGCCGATGAGGCCGAACTCCTCGGAGAACACGGCGAAGATGAAGTCGGTGTGGCGTTCGGGAATGAACTCGAGGTGGGCCTGCGTGCCGTTGAGCCAGCCCTTGCCGGAGAAGCCGCCCGAGCCGACCGCGATGGTCGACTGGATGATGTGGTACCCGGCGCCGAGCGGATCGGTGCTCGGGTCGAGGAGCGTGAGGATGCGTCGTCGCTGGTAGTCGTGCAGGAAGCCCCAGACGAGCGGCGCGGCGGCGAGGCCGACGCCGGCGAGCGTGCCGAGCACCTTCCAGCTGATGCCGGCGAAGAAGATGACGTAGAACCCCGCAGCGCCGACGAGCGCCGCGGTGCCGAGGTCGGGCTGGCGCAGGATGAGTCCCACCGGCACGAGGAGCAGGATGCCGGCGATGGCGAAGTTGCGCAGGCGCAGCGTCGACTCGTTGCGGTGGAAGTACCAGGCGAGCATCAGCGGCAGCGCGAGCTTCATCATCTCGGAAGGCTGGAAGCGCGTCACGCCGACGTGCAGCCAGCGGCGCGCGCCGTTGACGATGTCGCCCATCAGGGCTACGGCGACCAGGAAGCACAGCCCGACGATGTAAGCCGGCACGGCGAAGCGCATCATGGTCTGCGGCGAGATCTGCGCCACCAGCCACATCGCCACCAGCGCCACGCCGAGGTTCGCGATCTGCGCGAGCACGCGCGCCGAGTTCTCGTAGGAGGCCGAAAACAGCGTCGCCAGGCCGATCATCGACAGCGACAGCAGCAGCACCAGCAGCGTCGGGTCGATGCCCTCGGCGAGGCGCAACCCGATGCGCCGCACGGGGAGGCGTGCGATCTCCATCAGTCGTTCTCCTCGCCCTCGGCGCTGTCGTCCTCCGGCGTGGGCACCAGCATGCCCTTCGGCGTCTTGCCGAGCAGGTAGTAGTCGAGCACCGTGCGCGCGATCGGCGCCGCCGCGCGCGCGCCGAAGCCGCCGTTCTCCACGATCACGGCGAGCGCGATGCGCGGGCTCTCGAGCGGCGCGAAGGCGATGAAGAGCGAATGATCGCGGAAGCGCTCGGCGACCTTCGACTCGTCGTACTTCTCGCCCTGCTTCATGCCGATCACCTGCGCGGTGCCGGTCTTGCCGCCATTCGTGTACTGCGCGCCGGCGAAGGCGCGCGCGCCGGTGCCTTCCTTGTTCACGCCGGCCATGGCGCGCTTCACGAAATCGACGTGCTCCGGTCGCAGCGTGACGCGGCCGAGCACCTCGGCCTCCGACATGCGCCGCTCGGCGGTGCGCGGGTTGTCGATGTGCGCCACCAGGCGCGGCTTGTACATGGTGCCGCCGTTCACCAGCGTCGCCATCGCCTGCGCGAGCTGGAGCGGCGTGTAGGAGTTGTAGCCCTGGCCGATGCCGATCGAGATGGTCTCGCCGGGATACCACTTCTGCTGCTCGGGGCGCTTGAAGCGCCTTTCCTTCCACTGGGGCGAAGGCAGCACGCCGAGCGCCTCGCCGGCGAGGTCGATGCCGCTCTTCTGGCCGAAGCCGAAGTTCGCCATGTACTTGGCGATCGCGTCGATCCCCATGTCGTTGGCGAGCTGGTAGTAGAACGTGTCGGAGGAGACGACGATCGACTTGTAGAGGTCGACCGTGCCGTTGCCGCCGGGCTTGGAGTCGCGAAAGCGCCGCCCGCCGAACTCGAAGTAGCCCGGGTCGTGGATCGTGCTGCGCGGCGTGCGCTTGCCCGTCTCGAGCGCGGCCATCGCCATGAACGGCTTGAAGGTCGAGCCCGGCGGGTACATGCCCGAGATGGCGCGGTTGTTGAGCGGCTTGTCCTCGTTGCGGTTGAGCTCGGCCCAGTACTGCGGGTCGATGCCGTCGACGAACTGGTTGGGGTCGAAGTTCGGCTTGGAGACGAGCGCCAGCACCTCGCCGCTCGAGGGCTCGAGCGCGACCAGCGCGCCGCGGCGCTCGCCGAAGGCGATCTCGGCCACCTGCTGCAGGCGCATGTCGATGGTGAGCGTGACGTTGTTGCCGGGCTGCGAGGGCGTGCGCGGCGGCAGCGAGCGGATGCCGCGGCCGGCGGCGTCGATCTCGACGCGCTCGAATCCGGTGTTGCCGTGCAGCTCGCCTTCGTACTGCGCCTCGATGCCCGCCTTGCCGATGAAGTCGGTGCCGCGGTAGTTGGCGTCGAGGCCTTCCTCCTCGAGGTGCTGCTGGTCGGCGGTGTTGATGCGGCCGAGGTAGCCGAGCAGGTGCGAGCCGACCTCGCCGTACGGATACTGGCGGAAGAGCCGCGCCTTGATCTCGACGCCCTCGAAGCGGAAGCGGTTGGCGGCGACCTTCGCCACCTCCTCGTCCGACAGCCGCGTGCGGATCGGCAGGCTCTCGGCGTTGCGCGTCTCGGCGAGGAGCTTCCTGAAGCGGTTGCGGTCGCGCTGCGTGATCTCGATCAGCTCCGCGAGCTGGTCGATGGTGCCCTCCACGCTGCGCACGCGGCGCGGGAAGATCTCCAGCGTGTAGCCCGAATAGTTGCGCGCGACGACCAGGCCGTTGCGATCGATGATCAGCCCGCGGTTGGGCAGGATCGGCACGATCGAGATGCGGTTCTCCTCGGCCTTTGCCTGGTACACGTCGTGCTGCACGATCTGCAGGTAGAAGAAGCGCGCCGCGAGCAGCGCGAGCGCGATCAGCACCGCCACCCCGGCGACGCCGACGCGCAGCTGGAACTGGTGCAGCTCGCGCTCGGAGTTGCGGATCTCGGCGGCGCCCAGCAGGCTCGGCATCAGATCGCCTGCTCGCGTTCGGTCCGCCGCTGGCGGTACAGGAGGAGCCAGGTGACGACCGGCCAGAGCGCCGCGCCGATCAGCGGGCCGACGACGATCGGCCAGCCGGGAGCGGGGGTGCCCGCCGCGACGCGCACGAGGAGCGCCACCGCCTGCGCGACGAGCAGCATCACGGCCACGTGCAGCGCCTGCAGGCCCACGCCGAACCAGAGGACGCGGCGCGACAGCCAGATCGAGAGGAAGGCGAGGAGCGAGTAGGCGAGCGCATGCTGTCCGAGGAGCACGCCGTTGCCGGCGTCGGTCAAGAGCCCCAGCGTCCAGCCTATCCCAAGTCCGACCATCCGCGGCTGTCGGATGCACCAGAACACGAGCACCAGCGCGACGAAGTCGGGCACCAGGCGCAGGTCGCGCCAGGGCAGGAAGTTGAGGAGCAGGGCGACCACGAACGAGACGACGATGGTGCTCGCCCGCACCGGCATCAGGATCGACTGGGTGCTACCGGGAAACATCGGAGTCCTTCCCGGCATCCTTCGCGGCGTCTTTCATCCGGGCGCGCCGCGTCTTCTCGCCGCGGCGCTCCTTGCCCGGCTGCACTTCGTCGGGCTTCGCCGGCAGCGCCGCCTGGTTGGCGAGCACCAGCACGTAGCGGCCGCGGTCGACGCCGGCCGCCGGCTTGCAGAGCACCTTGGCGAACGTGTGGTCGGCGTCGCGCTCGATCTGCACCACCGTCGCGACCGGCAGGCCGGCCGGATAGGTGCCGTCGATGCCGGAGGTCACCAGGCGGTCGCCGTTCTGCACCTCGGCGTTCGCCGCGGTGAAGCGCAGCTCGAGCATGCCCGAGGCGCCGCCGCCGAAGGCGATGGCGCGCAGGCCGTTGCGCACCACCTGCACGGGCGTCGCCTGGTCGGGATTGGTGATCAGGCTGACTTCCGAAAGCAGCGGATGGACCCGGGTCACCTGGCCGATGACGCCGCCTTCGTCCGCCACCGGGCTGCCGGGCGTCACGCCCTGCACCGCGCCGCGGTCGATGAAGATCTTGTGCGTGTAGGGGTCGCGGCTCGCGTAGATCACTTCGGCCGGCTTGACCTCGACCGCGATGCGCTCGCCGGCGCCGATCAGGCGGCGCAGCTCCGCCGCCTCGGCTTCGGCCGCCTGGAAGCGCTGCGCATTCTGCGAATTGGCGAGCGCCTTCTCGCGCAGCTTCTCGTTCTCGGCGACGAGGCGCGACTGCGTCGAGAAATACTCGCCGATGCCCTCGGCGGCCTCGATCGGCGCGAGCGCGACGCGCTGCAGCGGGTAGACGGCGAGCGCGAGCCAGCTGCGCAGCCCCTCGACGTAGCGAAAGCGCGCGTCGACGACCAGCAGCGCGAGCGACAGCGAGGCGAAGAAGAACAGACGGACGAGCGGCGCCGGGCCGCGCTTAAAGAAGGGCGGGGGGGTGTGGTCCATCCCCCCGATGCTCAATCGTTGGTGAAGATCGGGCCGAAGTGCTCCATCTTCTCGAGCGCTTTGCCCGAGCCGCGCACGACGCAGGTGAGCGGATCGTCGGCGACGATCACCGGCAGCCCCGTTTCCTCCATCAGCAACCGGTCGAGGTCGCGCAGGAGCGCGCCGCCGCCGGTGAGCACCATGCCCTTCTCGGCGATGTCGGCGCCGAGCTCGGGCGGGGTTTGTTCGAGAGCCGACTTCACCGCCGACACGATCTGGTTGAGCGGCTCGGTGAGCGCTTCGAGGATCTCGTTCGACGAGATGGTGAAGCTGCGCGGAATGCCTTCGGCGAGGTTGCGGCCCTTCACTTCCATCTCGCGCACTTCGGAGCCGGGGAAGGCCGAGCCGATCTCCTTCTTGATCATCTCGGCGGTAGTCTCGCCGATCAGCATGCCGTAGTTGCGGCGGATGTAGTTGATGATGGCTTCGTCGAACTTGTCGCCGCCGACGCGCACCGAGCCCGAGTACACCATGCCGCCGAGCGAGATCACGCCGACTTCGGTCGTGCCGCCGCCGATGTCGACCACCATGGAGCCGGTCGCATCCGCCACCGGGAGATCGGCGCCGATCGCCGCGGCCATCGGCTCTTCGATGAGATACACCTGTCCCGCGCCCGCGCCGATCGCGCTCTCGCGGATCGCGCGCCGCTCGACCTGCGTCGAGCCGCACGGCACGCAGATGATGATGCGCGGGCTGGGCGAGAAGAGCTTGTTGTCGTGCACCTTCTTGATGAATTGCTTGAGCATTTGCTCGGTGACGGTGAAGTCGGCGATCACGCCGTCCTTCATCGGGCGGATGGCGATGATGTTGCCTGGCGTCTTGCCGAGCATCATCTTCGCTTCCTTGCCGACGGCCTGGATGGTTTTCTTCCCGTTGGGGCCGGCTTCCTGCCGGATGGCGACGACCGAAGGCTCGTCGAGCACGATGCCTTTGCCGCGGACGTAAATGAGCGTGTTGGCGGTGCCGAGGTCGATCGCGAGATCGTTCGAGAAATAGCTGCGCAGGAAACCGAACATGGGCAAGGTCGGGGGCCTTTTTCCGTTTCTTAACCGCGCCTTAGGGCCGAGGCCGAGGGGCGCGAAACGGGCGATATGATACGCTAACGACGCTACGGGAGATAAGGCAGTCCTTCCGAGCCACCCCTAGTCCGAAAGCCGCAGTCCGAGGAAATGTCGCTATCAAACGACGACGTGCGCCGGATTGCCGGGCTTGCCCGTCTCGCGATCACGGCCGAAGAATCCGGCGAGGTGCTTGAGCGCCTGAACCGGGTGCTCGCCCTTATCGAGGAGATGCGCGCGGTGAACACCGCCGGCATCGAGCCGATGGCGCACGCCCAGGAGCTCGGCCAGCGCCCGCGCGAGGACCGGGTGACCGAGAGCGACCAGCACCGGGTCTACCAATCCGTCGCACCGGCGGTGAAGGACGGCCTCTACCTCGTGCCGAAGGTCATCGAGTAGCTTGCTCAACTCCACGCTGGTCGAGCTTTCGGCCGCCCTTCGCGCCAAGAAAGTCTCTTCCGTCGAGCTGACGCGCGCCTGCCTGGAGCGCATCGGCCGGCTGAACGGCGCTCTCAACGCCTTCATCACCGTCGACGAAGACCGGGCGCTCGCCGAGGCGCGCGATGCCGACGCCCGCCGCGCCCGGGGCGACGCCGCGCCGTTGACCGGCATCCCGATGGCGCACAAGGACATTTTCTGCACCAAAGGCATGCTCACCACCTGCGGCTCGAAGATGCTGGAGAACTTCGTCAGCCCCTACGACGCGCATGTCGTCGAGCGCTTCGGAAGCGCCGGCGCGGTCCTGCTCGGCAAGTGCAACCTCGACCAGTTCGGCATGGGCTCGTCGAACGAGAACTCGCACTTCGGCGCCGTGCGCAATCCCTGGGACCGGAGCCGGGTGCCGGGCGGCTCCTCGGGCGGCTCGGCGGCCGCGGTCGCGGCGCGCATGGCGCCGGCGGCGACCGGCACCGACACCGGCGGCTCGACGCGCCAGCCGGCGGCTTTCTCGGGCGTCTGCGGCCTCAGGCCGACCTACGGTCTCGTCTCCCGCTACGGCATCATCGCCTACGCTTCCTCGCTCGACCAGGCCGGGCCGCTCGCGAAGAGCGCGGCCGACCTGGCGCTGATGCTCCACGTCATGGCGGGCTTCGATCCGCGCGACTCGACGAGCGTCGAGCGCGCGCCCGAGGACTATTCGCGCCACCTCGGCATGGAATTGAAAGGCTTGCGTATCGGCATGCCGAAGGAGTACTTCGGCGAGGGCGTCGAGCCGGGCGTGAGGAGCGCGGTGGAGGAGGCGGCGCGCTGGTTCGAAAGCCAGGGCGCGGTGCGCGTGCCGCTCGAGCTGCCGAATACGCGGCTCGCGCTCCCGGTCTACTACGTGATCGCGCCGGCGGAAGCGTCGTCGAACCTCTCGCGCTTCGACGGCGTGCGCTACGGGCACCGCGCAGCCGAGTTCAAGGATCTCGCCGAGATGTACGCGAAGTCGCGCGCCGAGGGCTTCGGTGCCGAAGTGAAGCGGCGCATCCTCGTCGGCACCTACGTGCTCTCGCACGGCTACTACGATGCCTACTACCTGCAGGCGCAGAAAGTCAGGCGGCTGGTGGCGCGCGACTTCCAGAGCGCCTTCGAGCGCTGCGACCTGATCCTCGGCCCGACCGCGCCGGCGACCGCTTTCCCGATCGGCGCGAAGACCGAGGACCCGGTGCAGATGTACCTCGGCGACATCTTCACCGTGCCCGCGCCGCTCGCCGGGCTGCCGGCGCTCTCGATTCCCTGCGGCTTCGACGCGAAGGGCCTGCCGGTCGGCGTGCAGCTCACCGGCCCGCACTTCTCCGAAGCCAAGCTGCTGGGCGCGGCCGCACGCTACCAGCAGGCCACCGACTGGCACCTGCGCGTGCCGCGCGAGACGCCGCTATGAGCGCGACCATCGGCGGCTGGGAGATCGTGGTCGGCATCGAGACGCACACGCAGCTCCTCACGCGCAGCAAGATGTTTTCGGGCGCCCCGAACAGCTTCGGCGCCGCGCCGAACACGCAGGCGTCCGCGGTGGACATCGCGCTGCCGGGCGTGCTGCCGGTCGCCAACCGCGCCGCGCTCGAGCACGCCGTGCGCTTCGGCCTCGCCATCGGCGCGACCGTCAACCGCCGCTCGATCTTCGCGCGCAAGAACTACTTCTACCCCGACCTGCCGAAGGGCTACCAGATCAGCCAGTACGAGAGCCCGATCGTGCAGGGCGGGACGCTGAAAATATATGTAGAAAATAAAGAAAAAATCATTCGTCTGACCCGCGCCCACCTCGAGGAAGATGCCGGCAAATCGCTGCACGAAGGCTTCGGCGAAATGAGCGGCATCGACTTGAACCGCGCCGGCACGCCGCTCCTCGAGATCGTCTCCGAGCCCGAGCTGCGCGGCGCGAAGGAAGCGGTGGCGTATGCGCGTGCGCTGCATGCCCTCGTCATGTGGATCGGCATCTGCGACGGCAACATGCAGGAGGGCTCCTTCCGCTGCGACGCCAACGTTTCGGTGCGCAAGATCGGAACCGACAAGCTCGGCACGCGCTGCGAGCTGAAGAACCTCAACTCCTTCCGCTTCATGGAGCAGGCGATCGACTACGAAGCGCGCCGCCAGATCGATATCCTCGAGGACGGCGGAAGCATCGTGCAGGAGACGCGCCTCTACGACGCCGAGCGCAACGAGACGCGCTCGATGCGCAGCAAGGAAGACGCTCAGGACTACCGCTACTTCCCCGATCCGGACCTGCTGCCGGTGATCCTGAGTGACGAAATGGTCGATCGTGTGCGCAGCTCGATGCCCGAACTGCCGGCGCAGAAAGCGCACCGCTATGCCGAATATGGCATACCCGCTCTCGTTGCGAGCCTGCTGACGGCAAGCCGGGACCGCGCGGAATTTTTCGAGCGCTCCCTGGGCGCCGTGGACACGGCGAGATTTCCGCGCATCCGGGAAGCCGTCGCCAACACGATCGTGGGCGACATGGCGGCCAGTTTGAACGACGCCAATCTGGATTTCGCCCGCAGTCCCCTCAAGCCGGAAGAGCTCGCGCAGCTGCAGACGCGAGTCGCCGACGGCACGATCTCGGGAAAGATCGCGAAGGATCTGCTGAAGAAGAAGTTCGAGGGCGAAAAAGCGTCGATCGACGAGCTGATCGAGCGCGGCGGCCTGAAGCAGATCAGCGATTCCGGGGCGATCGAGAAGGTCGTCGACCAGGTCCTCGCCGCGAACGCGAAGCAGGTCGAGGACTACCGCTCAGGCAAGGACAAGGCGTTCAACTCGCTGGTCGGGCAGGTGATGAAGGCGACGCAGGGGAAGGCGAACCCGGCGCAGGTGAACGAGATCCTGCGCCGCAAGCTGAAGTGAAGTGCCGCGCGGGTTCTCGCGCGGCGCACCGTAACTAGCGGGCCGTGATCTCGCGGAAGTACTTCTTGTCCTCGTCGTAGCGCGCGTTGATCTGCTCGGCTTCCTTCCGCTTCACCGCGAGCAGGCCTTCCTGCGCCTTGATGTCCATGTCGGCGTTGGAGATGTTGTCCTTCAGCACCGCCGGCGGCTGGGCGTTCTTGTTTTCCTTCACCTTCTCCATGTACACGGCGAGCTCCTTCTCGTAGCGCGCGCGCCGCGTCTTGATCTCGTTGATCTTGGTCTGGACCTGGTCCACCTGGGCCTGGTTGTCGCGCAGCGCGCGGGCGCGCGCGTCCTCGATGTCCTTCTCGCTGTTGTAGGTGGCCATCAGCGCGCGCTTGCGCCGCTCGGCCTCGCGCTCCTGCGGTGTCTGCTCGGGCTTCTTGTTCGCGGTCGCCGCCGCGGCCTTCGCCGCCTTGTCCTGCTCGGCGGCGTCGGGGTCGATGCGCTTCACCACGTTGCCCTGCGAGTTGATCATCTCCATCTTCATGCCGTAGCACGCCGGGGGGATGGTCGACTGGTAGTAGCGCTTGCCGTCCTTGCCGGTGCAGCGGTACATGAGGCCGGCCTTGTCCTGCGCGGCCGCGAAGAGCGGCGCGGCGGCGAGCAGCGCCGCCGTGGTGATCAGTGCCAGTCTGGGTGTCGTCGCCATTGCATTCCCCTGAAGGTGGGGCATTTTAACCTGCTAGAATCCGCGCGCCCATGCACTCCGCCGACCGGGCATTCATCGCCGAAGTCACCGCCAAGATGCTTCTCGAGGTCAAGGCGGTCCTGTTCTACGACGCCAAGCCCTTCGTCTTCACGTCGGGCTGGGCGAGCCCCGTCTACATCGACTGCCGCAAGCTCATCTTCTACCCACGCATCAGGACGCAGCTGGTTGACTTCGCCGCGGCGACGCTCGCGCGCGACGCCGGCTTCGAGCAGTTCGACGTGGTCGCCGGCGGCGAGACCGCCGGCATCCCGTACGCCGCCTGGATCGCCGACCGGCTCGGCCTGCCGATGCAGTACGTGCGCAAGAAGGCGAAGGGCTTCGGCCGCAACGCGCAGATCGAAGGCGACATCCGCGAGGGCGCGCGCACGCTGCTGGTCGAGGACCTGACCACCGACGGCCGCTCCAAGGTCAACTTCTGCCAGGCGCTGCGCACCGCCGGCGCCGTGGTCGAGCACGTCTTCGTCAACTTCTACTACGACATCTTCCCCGAGTCGAAGAAGGTGATGAGCGAGCTCGGCGTGCGCCTGCACTACCTCGCCACCTGGTGGGACGTCCTGGCCGCGGTGAAGAAGGGCGGCTATCTCGAGGCGGCGAAGATCGCCGAGGTCGAGAAATTCCTCAACGGTCCCGCGGCGTGGTCCGCGGCCCACGGCGGAGTCTCCAGTTTTCCAAGTTCTTGAGAGTCATCACTCTCAACGTCAACGGTATCCGTAGCGCCGCAAGCAAAGGGGTCTTCCGCTGGCTCGCGGCGCAGCGTCCGGATGTGGTCTGCCTGCAGGAAATGAAGTGCCACGAGGCGGACCTCGACGCGAAGCTGCACAACCTCAAGGCCTTCGAGAGCTGCTACGCCTTCGCCGAGAAGAAGGGCTACAGCGGCGTCGCGCTCCTCAGCCGTCACGCGCCCGACGAGGTGAAGCGCGGCTTCGCGGTGCGCGAGTTCGATGCCGAGGGGCGCTATGTCGAAGCGCGCTTCGGCAAGCTCTGGGTCATCTCGCTCTACATGCCCTCCGGCTCCGCCGGTCCCCACCGGCAGGCCTCCAAGTTCCGCTTCCTCAAGGCGTTCCTTTCCCACCTGAAGAAGCTGCGCGAGAGAAAACAGGAGATCATCCTGTGCGGCGACTGGAACATCGCGCACAAGGAGATCGACCTGCGCAACTGGAAGTCGAACCAGAAGAACTCGGGCTTCCTGCCGCAGGAGCGCGAGTGGCTGACGCGCGTCTTCGACGAGCTCGGCTTCGTCGACGTCTTCCGCCGCCTCAACCCGCATCCCGACCATTACACCTGGTGGTCGAACCGCGGCCAGGCATGGAAGAAGAACGTCGGCTGGCGCATCGACTACCAGATCGCCACGCCCGGCGTGGCCGGGACCGCGAAGAGGGAGTCGATCTACAAGGCGAAGCGCTTCTCCGACCACGCGCCCCTCACGATCGACTATGACTGGCGGCTGGGCTAGCTCGGTCAAGCCCTATCTCGAGCGCGCGCCGCTCGCGGCGCTGTGCCTCGGCATCTCCTCCGGTTTTCCCTTCGCCATGCTGGGCGCGACGCTCACCACCCGGCTCGCGCAGCATGGCGTGACGAAGAGCGAGGTGACGCTGTTCGCGCTGGCGCTCCTCGCTTACAACCTGAAGTTCCTTTGGGCGCCCATGGTGGACAACGCCCGCCTGCCGCTCCTCGGCCGCTTCGGCCAGCGGGTGAGCTGGCTGTGGCTTGCCGGCGCGCTGGTCATCGCGGCGGTCGCTTTCCTCGGACTCGCCGATCCGAAGGCGTCGCTGCTGGTCGTCGCGACCGCGGCGATCGCGCTCGGCGTGGCCGGGGCCACCCTCGACATCGTCATCGACGCCTACCGCATCGAGCTGCTCGAGCCGCGCCAGCTCGGCATCGGCTCGGGCATGTCGCAGTACGGCTGGCGCATCGGCGCCGCGGGCGCGGGCGCGCTCGCCCTCGTCCTCGCCGACCGCGTCGGCTGGAGCGCGGCCTACGTCGCCTGCGCGGTGTTCGCGCTGCCGGCCATGGGGGTGGGCCTCGTCGTGGGCGAGCCGGCGCGGCATGCGGTGCAGTCGCCGGTGCGCAGCGCGGCCGAGGCGCTCGCCGCCTACCTGAGCCCGCTGCTCGAGTTCCTCAAGCGCGAGGGCGCGCTCGTCGTGCTGCTCTTCGTCCTGATCCACAAGGTCGGCGACACGCTCGCCAATCTCACTTTCCGCCTCCTCTTCCAGCACCTCGGCTTCAGCAACGACGAGGTCGCGTTCTACGACGTCGGCATCGGCTTCGTCGCGCTGCTGGTCGGCATCTTCGTCGGCGGCGTTGTCTACGCGCGGCTGGGCATGCAGCGCTCGGTGCTGATCAGCCTCGTGCTGATGGCGGTGTCGAATCTCAGCTTTGCCGCGCTGGCCCTCGCCGGCCACAGCAACCTCGGCATGGCCGCGGCGATCGGCTTCGAGAATTTCGCGAGCGGGCTGGGCGGCGTCACGGTGGTCGCTTACCTCTCGGCGCTGTGCAACCTGCGCTTCACCGCCACGCAGTACGCGCTTCTCTCGGCGCTCGCGAGCGTCGCCGGGCGCCTGCTCGCCGGACTGACCAGCGGCAAGACGATCGAGGCCATCGGCTTCGTCAACTTCTACCTGCTGACGACGCTGGTCGCGCTGCCCGGCGTGTTCATCTTCTGGTACATGATGCGCTCGGGGCTTGCGGACCTGTCGATCGGCTCCGCCGGGAAAGAGCAAAAACCATGAAGGCCACGATGAGGACGTTGAGGACGAGCGCGGTGATCCGGACCCAGGTCACATGGCGCGCAAGCTCGTAGATCTCGACCGGCACGTAGATAGCGCCGCTCGCCGCCGCGAGCCACTCGGCCCAGCGCCGTCCGAACCACAATCCATAAGCTTCGGCGAACCGAACGACGGCATACACGAGCACCAGCGCGCCAACCAGCCAGAGCTGTGCATTGCTCGCGTCTTCCAGGATGCGGACGAAGACGTTGGGGTAGCTGCTGCCGGCGTTCAGGTGCAGCCGGCCCACCAGCTCGGTGACGAGCCGGTGATAGTCGTGCGGGATGAGGTAGAAGAGACCGCCGGCGGCCAGCAGCGCGAGCGTGCCCTTCAGCGCCTCGAAGAGCGCCACGGCACGCAGACCTCCTGTCAGGCGGCTGTGCAGCGGTAGACGGCGAGACTGCCCAGAAGGTTGGGGAAGGCGCTGACCGGCTTGCCCTCGTGCAGCGCGAGGCGCTCGCGGATCTTCACGCCGAGGCGCCGGCAGAGGTCTTCGAAGTCCTGGATCGTGCAGTGGTGCACGTTCGGCGTCTCGTACCACTCATAGGGCAGCGCCTCCGACACCGGCATGCGCCCCATCGCCACCTGCACGCGCGCGCGCCAGTGGCCGAAGTTCGGGAAGCTGACGATCGCCTCGCGGCCGACGCGCAGCATCTCGCGCATGAGGAGCTCGGTGCGGTGGATGGTCTGCAGCGTCTCGGAGAGGATCACGCAGTCGAACGAGCCGTCGGCGAAGAGCGAGAGCCCGCTCTCCAGGTCGACTTGCACGACGTTGACGTCGTTCGCCACGCAGGCGAGCACGCTGTCGTCGTCGATCTCGACGCCGTAGCCGGGCGCCGCGCGCGCCTTCCACAGCTCGCGCAGGAGTGCGCCGTCGCCGCAGCCGAGGTCGAGCACGCGCGCGCCGCGCGGAACCCATCCGATGATCGCCTGTTGATCCGGCCTCATAGATCGATGTTGGCGAAGTAAGAACGCAACCCGGTGTGGTAGCGCTCGTCTTCCAAGAGGAACGCGTCGTGGCCGCCCGGGGCGTCGATCTCCAGATAAGAGACGATGCGCCGGTTGTCGAGCAGCGCCTTCACCATCTCGCGCGAGCGCGCCGGCGTGAAGCGCCAGTCGGATTTGAACGAGACGACGAGGAACGCGGCCTTGGCGCGCGCCAGCGCCTTCGTCAGGTCGCCGCCGTAGTCCGCCGCCGGGTCGAAGTAGTCGAGCGCCTTGGTGATGCGGAGATACGTATTGGCGTCGAAGTAGGTCGAGAACTTGTCGCCCTGGTAGCGCAGGTAGGACTCGACCTCGAAGTCGATGTCGAAGTCGAAGCCCGGCTGGCCGCGACGCAGCGCGCGGCCGAATTTCTCCGCCATCGCCTCGCCCGAGATGTAGGTGATGTGGCCGATCATGCGCGCAATGCGCAGGCCGCGCGTCGGCACGACGCCCTTGTCGTAGTAATGGCCGCCGTGGAAGTCCGGGTCCGTCATGATCGCCTGGCGCGCCACCTCGTTGAAGGCGATGTTCTGCGGCGTGAGCTTGGCGGCGGCGGCGATGACGATCGAGTGGCGCACGCGCTCCGGGTAGGAAAGCGTCCACTGCAGCGCCTGCATCGCGCCGAGCGAGCCGCCGATCACCGCGGCGAAGCGCTCGATGCCGAGGCGGTCGGCGAGCCGCGCCTGCGCCTCGACCCAGTCCTCGACCGTGACGACCGGGAAGTCGGCGCCCCAGGGCTTGCCGGTCTTCGGGTTCACCGACGCCGGGCCGGTCGAGCCGAAGCAGGAGCCGATGTAGTTCGACCCGATGATGAAGAACTTGCGCGGGTCGAGGGCCTTGCCCGGACCGACGAGGTTGTCCCACCAGCCCACATTGTTTTTATCTGTTTCGTAGAAACCAGCCACATGGTGGGAAGCGTTCAAGGCGTGGCAGACGAGCACCGCGTTCGATTTCGCGGCGTTCAATTCGCCGTAGGTCTCGTACGCGATCTCGTACGACGGCAGCTCGGCGCCGCTCTTCAGGCGCAACGGCGCATCGAAGCGCATTTTCTGCGCGACGACAGGGCCAACGGAGGAAGGATCGTGCTTCGGAGCGTTCATCTCTTTAGCGGTATTTGTTAGGCGCCCGCAAGCGGGACAAATCGGCGCGCGAGGATTATAGCGGCTAGACGAGGGGTTTCCGCACCGTCCGCTATTTCCGGTCCACGAGAACGGCGAGGCTCAAGGCGAAGAGGCCCAGCAAGACGGCGGCGAGGCTGATCAAGCTGAAGGACCGGACCTCGGGCCGCTGCGCCTTTCTCGATTTCTGCCACTTTTCGTAGTTGGCGTCGAAATACGCGCCGGAGCCTTTCGTATCGATCTCTTCAGCGCTCCACATCTCCAGCTGGAAGCCGGTCAACCTCGTTCCCAGGGCTTCTTCCGTGACCACGAGGCGCGTGATCTCCTCGAAGCAGTTGGACACCTCGGCAAGGAATTGCCAGCGCTCGACATTCATAGCGGCGCCTTTGGAGATCGCGGCGTGGATCCAGACCTGCTGCGCCATGGCGTCGTTGAAGCCCGGTGGGAACAGCAGGCTGGACCGATTGACCAGCATGACGAATTTCTCCAGCTCTGCCTTGTGAGCGGCGCGTCGTTTCTCCGCTTCCTTCGGCTCGTCCTGCGCGATGTGCAGGACATGGTTGTGGAGCGAGCCGTAAGAGTCGCGCAGCGCTTGTATCGCCGCCATGCGGCTTTCGAGCAGGAATCTTTCCCGCGATAGATCGCTCTTGAATCGTTCCAGCAGGAAGTTCGCACCGAGAACGGCAATTCCGATCAGCACGCCGAGCAGCACCTTCTCGATCAGAATTCGCTTCAATTCGAGCGTGTGCTCGAACTGCGCTTTCTCCTTTTCCTCCTGCAGGGTCATGGCCCCGCCATGATGCCTAACCCCGAAGCAGCGCTTTTATCTTGTCCTCCGAAAGACCGGCTTCCTCCAAAACCTCGCGCGTGTGCTCGCCGAGCTTCGGCGCGTGGCGCCGGTACTCGGGCGTGGATTCCGACCACTCGGACGGCACGGCCAGCGTCTTGATCCTGCCTTCGCTCGGGTGCTCGACGCTCTTCAGGTACCCGATCGCCGCGAGGTGCGGGTCGGCGACGATGTCGTCGAGCGAGTTCATGCGCTGCACCGGGATGTCGGCGCGCTCGAGCGCCTCGAGCCACTCGGCGGTGGTGCGTTTCTTGAGCTCGTCGGCCACCATGGCGTAGGCGCGGTCGTAGTTCTGGCTGCGCGCCTCGTGGGTGGCGAATTCCGGCTGGCGCAGGATCTCCGGCTTGCCGATCACGTCGAAGAAGCTCTTCCACTGCTTGTCGTTGTAGATCAGCGCGCAGACGTAGCCGTCTTTCGTCTCGTAAGGCCGCCGGTCGGGCGAGAGAATGCGGATGTAGCCCGACGGGCCGTGCGCCGGCTCGAAGGTCTCGCCGCCGAGGTGATCGCCGAGGATCATCTGCAGCAGGTGCTCGTACATCGGCACGTCGACGCGCTGGCCCTTGCCCGACTTCTCGCGGTAGTAGAGCGCAGCGCTGATGGCGCTCGCCACCTGCTGCCCGACCGAGCGGTCGGCGACGATCATGGGCGCATAGCGCGGCTCGCGCGCGCCCTGCTTGTGCAGCAGCCACGGAATGCCCGAAGCGCCCTGGATCATGTCGTCGTACGCGGCCTTCTTCGCATTGGGGCCGCGCTGGCTGTAGCCGAAGCAGCCGACGTAGATGATCTTCGGGTTGACCTGCTTCACTTCCTCGTAGGAGAGCTTGAGGCGCGCCATCGCCTGCGGGCGCACGTTGTACACGAGGACGTCTGATTTCTTGACCAGAAGAAGAAAAGCTTCCAGCGCCGCGGGCTTCTTGAGATCCAGCACCACCGAGCGCTTGTTGCGGTTGGTGTTGAGGAAGATCGAGCCCATGCCGGGATTGCGGAACGGCCAGGCGTAGCGGATCACGTCGCCCTCGGGCGGCTCGACCTTGATCACGTCGGCGCCGAGGTCGCCGACGATCTGCGTCGCGAACGGCCCCATCACCACCGTGGTGAGGTCGAGGACGCGGACGCCGCTGAGCGGGCCGGCCATCGCTATTCCGGCTGCATGCCGGCGAGCTTCGCCAGGCGCGCCCAGTTCTGGATTTCCGCCACGATGAACTGGCCGAGCTCCGCCGGGCCCATCGGGGCGACGTCGGTGCCGGCGTTGGCGAACTTCTCCTTCACGTCCGCTTTCTTCAGCGCCGCCATGTTGGCGTCGTTCAGGCGCTGCACGATCGGCTGCGGCAGGTTGGCGGGCGCCATCAGCGCGAACCAGGCGATGACCTCGTAGCCCTTCAGCTCCTCCGCGATCGCCGGAAGCTCGGGCGCGAGCGAGCTGCGCTTCGCCGAGGTGACGCCGAGGCCGCGCAGCTTGCCGCCCTTCGCCTGCGCCAGCGCGTTCGCCATGTCGACGAAGGTGAGCTGCAGCGAGCCGCCCATCGTGTCGGTCACGGTCTGCGGGATGCCTTTGTAAGGCGCCTCGACGAGGTCGAGCTTGCCGAGGCTCTTCAGCATCGCGAGCGAGACCTGCGATCCAGCGGAGCCGTAACCTCCGCTCAAGCCCGGCTTCGACCTTGAATAGCTCAGAAATTCCCTGAGGTTCTTCGCGGGAAAGTCGCTGCGCACCATCAGCATGAAGGAGGTGGTGCCGTAGCGCGTGACCGGGGTGAAGTCCTTCACCGGGTCGTAGTTCAGCTTCTTGAAGAGGCTCACGTTCGCCGCCTGCGGCGTGTTGGTGGTGAGCATCAGCGTATAGCCGTCGGCCGGCGCCTTCGCCACCTCCGCCGCGGCGATGCCGCCCTGCGCGCCCGCCCTGTTCTCGACCACGAACGGCTGGCCGAGCGCCGACTGGAGCTCCGCGCCGACGATGCGCGCGATCTGGTCGGTCGCGCTGCCGGCGGGGAAGGGGACGATCAGCTTCACCGGCTTCGAGGGGTAATTCTGTCCATGAACGGTCACGGCGAAAAAAAGCGCGGTGAGAAGGAGCAGCCTCTTCATGCGTTCTCCTAGGCGTTGAGCTGCGCGAGCAGCTCGCGTGTTTTTGCCGGATCGGTCGTGCGCAGCACGCGCTGCGCGGCCGCCTGCACCTCGGCAAGGTTGGTGTGCAGGATGCGCTCCTTGGTTGGCAGGAGCTGCGACGGGTGCATCGAGAAGTTGCGCAGGCCCAGGCCGAGGAGCAGGCGCGTGAGCAGGAGATCGCCCGCCATCTCTCCGCAAACGGCGACCGGACAGCCGCCTCTGGTCGCCGTCTGGATGGTGTTGGCGACGAGCGTCAGCACCGCGGGATGCAGCGGGTCGTAGAGGTGCGCCACCGCGTCGTCGGTGCGGTCGATGGCGAGCGTGTACTGGATCAGGTCGTTGGTGCCGATCGAGAGGAAGTTCAGCTTCTTCATGAAGACCGGCAGCGCGAGCGCCGCCGCCGGGATCTCGATCATGCCGCCGACCTCGATCGCCCTGTCGTAGTCCTCGCCGCGCTCGTCGAGCTGCTCCTTCGCCTGCGCGATGAGGACCAGCGTCTGGTCGATCTCGTGCGCGTGCGCGAGCATCGGCAGCAGGATCCTCACTTTTCCATGCTTCGAGGCGCGCAGGATGGCGCGCAGCTGCGTGAGGAACATGTGCGGCTCGGCGAGGCAGTAGCGGATCGCGCGCAGGCCCATCGCGGGATTGGGCATGTGCCGGCCGCCGTCGCCGTTCATCGTCTTGTCGGCGCCGACGTCGAGCGTGCGCAGCACCACCGGCCGGCCCTGCATCGCCTGCGCCACGTGGCGGTAGGCCTCGAACTGCTCGTCCTCCGAAGGCAGGTCCTTGCGGTTGAGGAACATGAACTCGGTGCGGAACAGGCCCACGCCCTCGGCGCCGGCCTCGATCGCCTCCGGCGTGTCCTGCGGCAGCTCGATGTTGGCGAAGAGCTCGATCGGCGTGCCGTCGATCGTCGCGGCGCGCTCCTTCTTCAGCCGCTTGAGCTTCTGCCGCTCCGCCTTCAGGTCGGCCTGGCGCGCGCGGTACTCCGCCAGCACCGCCGCATCGGGGTTGACGACGAGCAGGCCCTGCACGCCGTCGACGATCAGCATCTCGCCCTCGCTGATGGTCTGGCGCGCGTGGTGCAGGCCGACCAGCGCCGGGATGCCGAGCGAGCGCGCCACGATCGCGGTGTGCGAGGTCACGCCGCCGACGTCGGTGACGAAGCCGCCGTACTTGTGGCGCTTGAAGAGGATCATGTCGGCGGGCGAGAGGTCGTGCGCCACCACGATCAGCTTCTGCTCCTCGGAGGCGGCGGGCTCGGCAAGCGTCTGCCCGCCCATCATCGCCTTCAGCACCCGCTCCACCGCCTGCTGCACGTCGGCCTTGCGCTCGCGCAGGTACGGGTCGTCGATCTCGTCGAAGCGCTCGGCGAGGCGCTCCATCTGCTGCACCAGCGCCCACTCGGCGTTCGAGCGGCGCGTGCGGATCACCTCGCGCGGCGTCATCGACAGCGCGGAGTCGTTGAGGATCATGCGATGCAGGTCGAGGAAGGCGCTGAATTCCGCCGGCGAGTCGGCCGGAATGTGCGCCTTCAGCTCCTGCAGCTCGTCCTGCGCGGTCTGCATGGCGCGGTCGAAGCGCGCGACCTCGGCCTCGATCGCGTCGTCGGCCACCTCGTAGTGCGCGACTTCCAGCCGCGCGGTGGAGACGAGGTGCGCGTAGCCGACGGTGATGCCCCCCGACACTGCGTGACCGTGCAGGACGAAGTTCATGCGCGGCCCGGGGGTCCCTTACTCTCCCTCGCCGAATTTGTCGGCGATCAGCTTGACGAGAGCCGCGAGCGCCGCGTCGGCGTCGCCGCCTTCGGCCTCGATCAGCACCGTGGTGCCCTGGCCGGCGGCGAGCATCATCACTCCCATGATGCTCTTCGCGTTGACGCGGCGGCCGCTGCGCGATAGCCAGATCTCGGACTGGAAGCCGCTCGCCGCGTGCGTGAGCTTGGCCGCGGCGCGCGCGTGCAGGCCCAGCTTGTTGACGATCTGGGCGCTCGTGCTAGGCATCGCAGCACCGGTCCTGATTCATGTGCACGACGCCCTCGGCGCCGCCGGTCATGGCGCGCTCGATGGCGGCGCGCAGCGTGATCCCCTTGGAGCCGTTGCGGCTGGTGAGCACGCGCAGCAGCATCGGCAGCGAAAGCCCCGACACGCCCTCGATGCGCCCGTCCTCGAGCAGCCGCGACACCACGTTGCCCGGCGTGGCGCCGAAGATGTCGGTGAGCACCATCACGCCGTCGCCGGCGTCGATCTTCTCGAGCAGCTCGCGCGCGCGCAGCACCAGGTCGTCGGGATCGTCCTGGCGCCAGACGCTGAGCGTCACCACCTGCGGCTGCGGCTGGCCGAGGATCTGCGAGGCGCTGGTGAGCAGCGCCGTGCCGATCTCGCCGTGCGTGACGATGAGGACGCCGATCATTGCAGCCTCTTCTCCAGGGCGTCCATGAACATGCCGGGCACGTCGAAGCCGGTCTGGTCCGCGATTTCGCGGAAGCAGGTCGGGCTGGTCACGTTCACTTCGGTGAGGTAGTCGCCGATCACGTCGAGGCCGACCAGGAGCAGGCCTCGCTTGGCGAGAAGCGGGCCGAGGGCCTCGCCGATCTCGCGCTGACGCGGGGTGATCGGCTGCGCCACACCGCGCGCGCCCGCGGCGAGGTTGCCGCGCGACTCGCCCGCCTTCGGGATGCGCGCGAGGCAGTGCGGCACCACTTTCCCGTCGATCAGCAGCACGCGCTTGTCGCCGTCCTTGATCTCGGGAATGTAGCGCTGCGCCATGACGCTGCGCGTGCCGAGCTCCGAGATCGTCTCGACGATGGAGTTGCGGTTGGGATCGTCGTGGCGCACGACGAAGATGCCGGTGCCGCCCATGCCGTCGAGGCGCTTGAGCACCGTGGTCTTGTGTTCGTCCACGAAGCGCTGCAGCTCCTCCATGTCACGGCTCACGAGGGAGGGCACCGTAAACCCGGGAAATTCGGCGATGGCGAATTTCTCGTTGTGATCGCGCAGCGCGCGCGGCGAGTTGAAGACCTTCGCGCCCTGGCGTTCGGCTTCGGAGAGAAGCCAGGTGCTCGACACGTATTCGAGGTCGAACGGCGGGTCCTTGCGCATCAGCACCGCGTCGAACTCCTTCAGCGGCCGCGTCTGCGACTCGTGCGCGCGGTACCAGTCCGCGTCGTTGTCGGCGAGCGAGAGGCGCGTCGCGTGCGCGGCCACCTCGCCCTTTTTCCAGAAAAGATCCGCTTGCTCGGAAAACCAGACCGAATGCCCGCGCGCCTGCGCGGCGCGCATCATGGTGACCGTGGTGTCCTTGTACGCCTTGAGCGAGTCAGGCGGATCGACGACGAAGAGAAGCTTTCGCGCCACGCGGTCGCCGGATCCGCTCCAGGCTACTTGCTCTGCGAGACCATGTAGTTGATGGCGGCGGTGATCTCGGCGTCGGTGAGCGCCGGGTTGCCGGCCTTCGGCGGCATCGCGCCCTTGCCCTTCACCACCGACTGGTGAAGCGCGTCCATGCCTTGCTTGATGCGCGGCGCCCACGCTGCCTTGTCGCCGGGTTTCGGCGCGTTGGCGACTCCGGCGGTGTGGCACGCGGTGCACACCTTGTCATAGACCGCCTTGCCGTCCGCGCCCGCGGCGGACGCCTGCTGCTGGCCGGCGGCGGGTTTCGCGCCCTTCGGCGCCGCGGGTTCCTTGAAGCTCGCGCCCGACTGGTTCGCCATATAGACGACGGCGCGCGTGACTTCTTCTTCAGTGAGCGAAGCGTTGCCGCCCTTCGGCGGCATCGCGCCCTTGCCCTTGATCGCGCTCGCCACGAGCTCCTTCAACCCGTGCGAGATGTGCGGCTTCCACGCCGCCTTGTCGCCGATCTTCGGCGCGTTGGCGACGCCCGCCTGGTGGCACGCGGCGCAAACCGTCTTCACGATCTCCTCGCCGCTGCGGCTGCCCGCCGCCGCGCCGCCGCCGCCGCCGACTTCGAGCTTGGCGACCGGCAGGATGCGCGCCTTGACCGAGTCGTCGGTGAGCGCGGCCGGATCGGCGCCGGGCCGGCTGGTGACGAGCTGCACCAGCAGCACGATGCCGAAGATCGGCACGACGAACGAAAGCACGATCACGACGATCAGCTGCTGCGGGGTCTTGATGAAGGAGGAATGGGCGTCGTGCGTGCTCACGTTGAGGAGTCTTCGTTATGGGATAAAGGTATGATTCTAGTGCAAAGCTAGTCGAAAGCGCCCGTAGCTCAGCGGATCAGAGTATTGGCCTCCGAAGCCAAGGGTCGTGGGTTCGAATCCCGCCGGGCGCGCCATCCCCATGCACGAGCCGACCTGATGTTGCGGCTATGATCACGCCCATAACGACCCCCGGAGGATAACCCCATGCTTTCTCTTCGCGCCCTTGGCATCGGCGTCGCATTTTCGGTCTTCGCCACCGCCGCCGCCGCCCAGCAATACCCGACTCACAACGTGAGCCTGCTCGTGCCGTTCGCGCCCGGGCCGACCGACACCGTGGCGCGCATCACCGCGCGCTCGATGGAGAAGTCGCTCGGCCAGACCATCACGGTGGAGAACCGCCCGAGCGCCGGCGGCATCCTCGCGCCGGAGCTGACGAAGAACGCCAAGCCCGACGGCTACACCATCCTGATCCACCACATCGGCATGGCGACCACGCCGGCGCTCTACCGCCAGCTGCGCTTCAACCCGCTCACCGACTTCGAGTACATCGGCCTCATCAACGAGGTGCCGATGACGCTCATCGGCAACGACAAGCTGCCGCCGAACAATTTCCAGGAGCTGCTCGCCTACATCAAGGCGAACAAGGACAAGGTGAACTTCGCCAACGCCGGCATCGGCGCGGCGTCGCACCTCTGCGGCCTGCTCTTCATGAAGGCGATCGGCGTCGACATGCTGACCATCCCGTACAAGGGCACCGGCCCGGCGATCAACGACCTGCTCGGCGGACAAGTGCAGCTGCTGTGCGACCAGACGACCAACACCTCCTCGCACATCAACGCGAAGAAGGTGAAGGTCTACGGCGTGACCTCGGCGAAGCGCGTCGACTCGCTGAAGGACATCCCGACGCTGCAGGAGCAGGGCCTGAAAGGCTTCGAGGTCGGCATCTGGCACGCCCTCTACGCGCCGAAGGGCACGCCGAAGCCGGTGATGGACAAGCTCTCGGCCGCGCTGCAGGCGGCGGTGAAGGACCCGGAGGTCATCAAGCGCTTCGCCGACCTCGGCGCCACCACCTATCCGCCCGAGAAGGCGACCGCGGCCGCGCTGCAGGCGCACGTCAAGTCGGAAATCGAGAAGTGGGGACCGATCATCAAGGCGGCTGGGCAATACGCGGACTAGAAAACAAAAAAGGCCGCCCGAGGGCGGCCTTCTTGTTTCCGGCGGAGTTGCTTATGCAACTCCGTTTTTCTTGAACCACGCGAGCATCCGCTTCCAGCCGTCCTCCGCCGCTTCCTTGCGGTAGCTCGGGCGGTAGTCGGCGTTGAAGGCGTGCGGCATGCCGTCGTAGACGTGGATCATCGACTTGCGGTCGTTGCCGAAGGCCTTGAGGCCCGCGCGCAGCTGCTCGACCTGGGTCAGCGGAATGCCCTGGTCGGCGCCGCCGTAGAGGCCGAGCACCGGGCGGTCGATCTTGTCGGTGACGTCCATCGGCGTGGTCGTGATCGCTCCGCCGGTACCCAGCCCGCCGTACCAGGCCACGCCCGCGTCGACCTTCTTGTTGTGCGCGGTGTACATCCACACCATGCGGCCGCCGCGGCAGAAGCCGGTGATGCCGAGCTTCTCGACATTGGCGCGCGGGTTCTTCCCCGCCCACGCCACCACCGCGTCGAGGTCGGCGAAGGCCTGCTGGTCGGAGAGCTGGTTCGCGCCGGCGATCACCTGCTTGATGTCCTCCATCTTCCACAGCTCGCCGATGCGGAAGTAGGGCTCGTTGCTGATCGCGAAGTAGCCGGCCTTGCCCAGGCGCCGGACGACATCCTTGATGTGCTCGTGGTTGCCCCAGATCTCGCCCACCACCAGCACCACCGGGCGCTTGCCGCCGCCCTTGGGCACGGCGTAGTACGCCGGGATGTCGCCGATCTTGATGTCGCCGCCGTCGAGGCCGTCCATCGGCGTCTTGATCGCCTGCGCGAGCACGGGCTCGGCGGTGACGGCGAACCCGGCGGCGATGCACGCGGCCACAAAGCCGCGGCGGTCGACCTGCACGTCGGGCAAGAGACTGTTCAGATCCTCGTTGCCGAGGTCCCTGCGTGTTTGTTGGTCCATCGTTTCCTCCCTCCTCTCGAACAAATTGGGAAGGCGATTATTCCAGCAATTTCGGACGTCGGCGCCAGGCCTGCGTCGCCTGCTCGAAGGCGTGCGCGAGCTGCAGCACGCCGAAGTCGTCGCGGTAGCGGCCCACGATTTGAATCCCCACGGGAAGATTCTCTTCCGTGAAACCAGCGGGTACCGAGATCGCCGGGTGGCTGGTGACGGTGATGTAGTAGCAGCTCTTCATCCAGTCGAGGTAGTTCGTCATCTTCACGCCTGCGATCTCCTGCGGCCATTCGGTGTTCACCGGATAAGGCGGGAGCTGGTTGACCGGGCAGACGAGGAACTCGTACTTCTCGAGGAAGCGCTGCATGCGCCGGTAGAGCTCCGAGCGCAACGCCGTCGCTCGCGCGACCTGCTCCGGCGTGAGCCGCAGGCCCTGCTCGACGTTCCACTGCACCGTATCCTTGAGATCGTTCTTCCGGGTGCGGTAGAGCTCACCGTAGGACTGCACGAACGACACTGCGCGCTGCGTCTCGAAGGCCTCGGTCGCACCGCTGAAGTCGGGCTCCGCTTCCTCGATCGTGCAGCCGAGCGACTTGAATACCTTGCGCTGCGCTTCCAGCACGCGCGTCACGGCCGGCTCGACCGGCAGGCCGCCGAGGTCGCGGCTCCAGGCGATCTTCACCTGTCGAAAATTGCGGCCGAGCTTCCGGCCGAACACGCTTCCCGATTCGTCGATGGAGACGGGAGAGCGAGGATCCGGCCCGGCCATTCCCGAGAGCAGAAACGCCGTGTCCTCGACCGTGCGGCCCAACGGCCCGAGCGTGCTGAGCGTGTTCCAGACGTTCGGCGTCGGCCAGGAAGGAACACGGCCCGGCGTCGGACGGTAGCCGACCACGTTGCAGTAGTTGCCGGGATTGCGCAGGCTCGCGGCGAGGTCGCCGCCGTCGGCGAAGGGCAGCATGCCGCAGGCGACCGCCACCGCGGCGCCGCCGGAGGAGCCGCCGCAGGTCTTCGACGGATCGTAGGGATTCTTCGTCGCGCCGAACACCGCGTTGAAGGTCTGGCTGCCGGCGGCGAACTCGGGCAGGTTCGTCTTGCCGATGGTGATGGCGCCGGCGGCCGAAAGACGCTCGACGATCAGATGATCTTCGGCAGGAATATTTTTCTCGAAAATCGGTGAACCAAAGGTGGTGCGGATGCCTTTCGTCTGCACGTTGTCCTTGTAGGCGATCGGCAGGCCGCCGAAGAGCGACTTCTGCTTCTTGCGGTCGATCGCCTTCGCCGCCTTCAGCGCCTGCTCGGGCAGGAAGGTGACGATCGCGTTGACCTTCGGGTTCACGCGCTCGATCTGCGCGATGAACGCCTGCACCACCTCGGTGGCGGAGACTTTGCGCGCGCGCAGCATCTGCGCGAGCTTGCGGGCGGAGGTAAAGCAGAGCTCTGTCATGACCTGATCACATCAGCACGATGTCGAATTGTTCCTGGGTATAGCTCGACTCGACCTGCGTCGAGATCGGCTTCTGGATGAAGTCCGACAGCATGGCGAGCGAGTTGGCTTCGTCTTCCTGCAGCAGCTCCACCACCGGCTGCGCGGCGAGCACGCGGAATTCCCTGGCGTTGAAGGCGCGCGCCTCGCGCAGGATCTCGCGCAGGATCTCGTAGCACACGGTGTGGACGCTCTTCACCTCGCCGCGGCCGTTGCAGGTCGGGCAGGGCTCGCACAGCACGTGGGCGAGCGACTCGCGCGTGCGCTTGCGCGTGAGCTCGACCAGGCCGAGGGCGGTGAAGCCGTTCAGCGTGATGCGCATGCGGTCGCGGGCGAGCGCGCGGCGCAGCTCCTCCAGCACCGCGGCGCGGTGCTCGGCGCTCTCCATGTCGATGAAGTCGACCACGATGATGCCGCCGAGGTTGCGCAGGCGCAGCTGGCGCGCGATCGCCTGCGCCGCCTCGAGGTTGGTCTTGAACACCGTGTCGTCGAAGCTGCGGCTGCCGACGAAGCCGCCGGTGTTGACGTCTATGGTGGTGAGCGCCTCGGTCTGGTCGATGACCAGCGTGCCGCCGGACTTGAGATCGACCTTGCGCGAAAGCGCGCGCTCGATCTCCGCCTCGACGCCGTACAGCTCGAACAGCGGCCGCTCGCCGACGTAATGCTCGAGCTTGCCGCGCAGCCGCGGCATGTAGCGCTCGGCGAACACGGCGAGCTTCTGGTAAGTCTCGCGCGAGTCGACGATGATGCGCGCCGTCTCGCTGCCGACCGCGTCGCGCAGCGTGCGCTGCGCGAGCGAGAGGTCCTCGTGCACGAGCTGCGGCGGCGCGCCGCCGGCATCGGTCGCGCGCTGCGCGATGGCGCGCCACAGCTCGCGCAGGTAGTCGAGGTCGGCGCGCAGATCCTCCTCGGCCGCCGATTCGGCGAGCGTGCGCACGATGAAGCCGCCCTTTTCGCCGGCGGGCAGGAGCTCCTGCAGCCGCTCGCGCAGCGCCCGGCGGCCGCCCTCGTCGCAGATCTTTTGCGAGATGCCGATATGCGGATCGTGCGGCAGGTAGACCAGCAGCCGCCCGGCGACCGAGATCTGCGTCGACAGGCGCGCGCCCTTCGAGCCGAGCGGGTCCTTGATCACCTGCACGAGCAGCGGCTCGCCTTCGGCCAGGCGCTTCTCGATCGGCCGCGCCGCGTCCTCGGCGCAGGTCTTGCGCAGGTCCGCGACGTGCAGGAAGCCCGCGCGCTCGAGGCCGATCTCGACGAACGCCGACTGCATGCCCGGCAGCACGCGCGCCACTTTCCCGACATAGATGTTGCCGACGATGCCGCGGCTCGCGGCGCGCTCGATGAAGAGCTCCTGCACCGCGCCCGCCACCGAGACCGCGACGCGCGTCTCCTGCGGCGTGACGTTGACGAGGATCTCTTCGTTCAACGCCGCCCCGCGCCCGCCTTCATCCTGTCGAGCAGCTCGCCGACTTCGTAGAGCGGCAGGCCCATCACGCCCGAGTAGCTGCCGCGCAGCTCGACCACGAAGCGCGCCGCGCGCCCCTGGATGCCGTAGGCGCCGGCCTTGTCGTCGCCCTCGCCGGTCGCGACGTAGCGCGCGATGTCGGCTTCGGAGAGCGGCTTGAAGCGCACCTCCGAGCGCGACACCGCGCTCTCCAGCCAGTCGTCGTTCTTCAGCGCCACCGCGGTGAGCACCTCGTGCGTCTTGCCCGACAGCGCGGCGAGGATCCCGGCGGCTTGCGCGCGATCGTCGGGCTTGCCGAAGATGCGGCCCTCGAGCGCCACCGTGGTGTCCGCCGCGAGCACCGGCGCGCGCGGCAGGTTGCGCTGCTGCATGCGCCGCCAGCCGGCGTCGGCCTTGGTGCGCGCCAGGCGCTCGACATAGACCTCCGGCGCTTCACCCGCGAGGGGCGACTCGTCCACGTCCGGGTCCTCGCCGGCGCGCGAGCGGAACAGGAGCAGGTGAAAGCGCACGTCGATCTGCGCCAGCAGCTCGCGGCGCCGCGGGCTGCGCGAAGCGAGATAGATGCCGTCGGCGAAGGCGACCATGCGGGCTACGCTCGGTGGTAGGGGTGGCCGACGAGCAGCGTCGCCGCGCGGTAGAGCTGCTCGAGCAGCACCACCTGGGCGAGCGCGTGCGGCAGCGTGAGCGAGGAGAGCCGGACGAGGAGCTTCGCGCCGCGCTTCACTTCATCCGACAGGCCGTCGGCGCCGCCGATGAGGAAAGTGGCCTCGCTCTTCAGGAGGGCGGCGAATTGCGGCGTGGTCAGGTCCCTGCCTTTCTCGTCCAGCACGATCCATCCCATGTGGTTGGCCGGCAGCTTCTTCACCGCGACGCGCTCGACCTCGTAGCCGCGCGGCATGCGCTTGGCGTACTCGGCGCAGGCCGCCTCGGCCCACGCCGGCAGCTTAGCGGCGACGGCGACGACTCGCAGCCTTGCCACGCGGAGCGCTCTTCTTCTGCGGCTGCGCCGACTTCATCTTCACCGTCTTGCCGCCCCAGACCTCTTCCAGATTGTAGAAGCTGCGCACCGTGGGATGCATGATGTGCACCACGATCTCGCCCAGGTCGACCAGCACCCACTCGCCGCCGGCCTCGCCCTCGACGCCGTACACCTGGGCGCCGGCTTCGCGCACCTTGTCCTGCACGTGGTCGGCCAGCGCCTTCACCTGGCGCGTCGAGTCGCCGCTCGCGATTACCACGCGCTCGAACATCGAAGGCATGCGCGCGGTGTTGTAGACCACGATGTCGTAGCCCTTGATGTCCTCGAGCGCGTCCACGACCAGGCGTTGCTTGTTCCGGATATCCACTATTGGTAGAGCCTCTGCTGAGCGATGTATTCGGCGACCGGCGCCGGCACCAGCGCGGAAATGTCCTCGCCGCGCGCGAGGCGCGCGCGGATGTCGCTGCCGGAGATCGTGCTCGGCGGCATGTCGATCACTTCGGCGACGAACTTCGTGTTCGGCGTCTTCACCTCGGCGCCCGGACGCACGAACACCGCGAAGCGCGCGAGGCGCGCCACTTCCTCCGGGCGGTGCCACGAGCCGAGCTTCTCGAACTGGTCCGCGCCGAGCATCAGGTAGAGCGCCGCCCACGGGCCGCGCTCGAGGCGCAGCTCGTGCAGCGTGTCGACCGTGTAGCCCGAAGCGCCGTCCGAGAGCTCGCGCGTGTCGATCTCGAAGCCGGGATCGCCCTCGAGCGCGAGACGCAGCATCGCCACGCGCTGCTCACCCGAGGCGAGCGGCGGCTCGCGATAGAAGCTGGAGCGGCCGGTCGGCAGCCACAGCACTTTTTCGAGTCTGAGCTGCTCGCGCGCCGCGCGCGCCATCGCGAGGTGAGCGTTGTGAACCGGATCGAAGGTCCCGCCGAGGATGCCGAGGCGCGGTGCTGCTTGCTCAGTCAGGTGCGGACCTCGCCGTGACCGAGCACCACGAACTTCCGCGTCGTGAGCCCTTCGAGCCCGACCGGGCCGCGCGCGTGCAGCTTGTCGGTGGAGATGCCGATCTCGGCGCCGAGTCCGTACTCGTAGCCGTCGGCGAAGCGCGTCGAGGCGTTCCACATCACCGAAGCCGAGTCGACCTCGCGCAGGAAGCGCTCGGCGCGCGCGCGATCGCCGGCGACGATGGCGTCGGTGTGCTGCGAGCCGTACTTCGCGATGTGCGCGATCGCCTCGTCGAGGCCCTTCACCACGCGGATCGACACCACCGGCGCGAGCCACTCGGTGTAGTAGTCCTTGTCGCTCGCCTTTTTTCCCTTCAGGAATTTCAGGGCCGCATCGTCGGCGCGCATTTCAACATTCTTCTCGGCAAAGATTTTTCCCAGCCGGGGAAGCACCTTGGGCGCGATGCCTTCGGCGACCAGAAGCGTTTCCATCGTGTTGCACGTGCCGTAGCGCTGGGTCTTCGCGTTGTCGGCGATCTTCACCGCCATGTCGGCGTCGGCGCTGTCGTCGACGTACACGTGGCACACGCCGTCGAGGTGCTTGATCATCGGGATCTTCGACTCGCGCGACAGGCGCTCGATCAGCTCCTTGCCGCCGCGCGGCACGATGATGTCGACGAAGCCGGTGGCGGTGACGAGCTCGCCCACCGCGGCGCGGTCGGTGGTCTCGACGAGCTGCACCGCCGTCTCGGGCAGCCCCGCCGCGCGCAACCCTTCGCGGATGCACGCGGCGATGGCGCGGTTGGAATGGATCGACTCGGAGCCGCCGCGCAGGATGCAGGCGTTGCCCGACTTGAGGCAGAGGGCCGCCGCGTCCGCGGTCACGTTCGGCCGCGACTCGTAGATGATGCCGACCACGCCGAGCGGCACGCGCATGCGCGCGACCTCGATGCCGGTCGGGCGCTTCACGCGCTCGGATATTTCGCCGACCGGGTCGGCGAGCGCGGCGACTTCTTCCAGCCCGAGCGCCATCTTGTCGACGGCGGCCGCATCGAGTGTCAAGCGATCGATGAAAGCCGCATCGCGGCCGCCTTGTCGCGCGTGCGCCACGTCGGTCGCATTGGCCGCGACGATGGTTGCCGACGCGCTCCGCAAGGCCGCTGCGGCCGCGACGAGCGCGCGGTCTTTCGCCTGCGTCGTCGCGCGCGCGACAGCGCGCGACGCCTCGCGCGCCGCGGCGCCGAGATCGCGGATGTAGGCCTTCACGTCGAGCTTCTGTTCCACGCCCCGCATCTTAAAGCAGGAACGGCGGTTGCATCGCCACGCGGGAGTAACCCCACCCCCGGAAGGAAAACGCCAATGGCACTCGCATTACTGCGCGACAAGGGCACCGCCCTCGAGCGGCAGAAATTCACGTGGAAGGACCTGGTGCAGAAGCCGATCAGCAAGCTCGACGACGACGCGTTCACGCGCGTGCGCGTGATCCTGATGAACGGCATCGAGCACGAGGCGCTGCGCTTCTCGCACGCCTGCGCGCGCATGAACTCGCCCGAGCTGCAGCTCGCGCTGGCGAAAGTGCGGCGCGTCGAGCACCACCAGGCGACGCTGGTGAACTGGCTGCTCGGCGCCGACCACTCGACCCTCGAGACGACGATCGGCTACGAGCAGGTCGCGATCGAAGTGACCGCCGCCGTGGCGCAAAAGGAGCCCGATCCCTATCTGGCGCAGGTGTATCGCTACGGGCTTCTCGAGGATTTCGACCACATGTACCGCTACTCCGCCCTGATGGACCGGCTGGAAGGCAAGGACGCGAACAACATCCTGCAGAGCTACACCGACATCCTGCCGGGCCGGCCGACGGTGGAGGAGCACCGCTCGCCGGAAAACGACCTGCGCCGCCCGTACCAGCGCGCCAGCGCGCACCCGCTCACCAAGATGCACGCGTACACGCTCATGGCGGGCGAGCAGCAGACGCACAACTTCTACATGAACGTCGGCCCGACCTATGCCGACCCGGTGGCGCGCCAGCTGTACGCCGAGATCGCATCGATCGAGGAGCAGCACGTGACGCAGTACGAGTCGATCATCGATCCGACCGAGACCTGGCTCGAGAAATGGGTGCTGCACGAGGCAAACGAGGTCTACACCTACTACTCGTGCGTGCAGTCGGAGAGCAACTCCCGTCTCAAGGCGATCTGGGAGCGCTTCCTCGACTATGAGCTCGGCCATCTGCGCGTCGCCTGCGACGTGCTGCAGAAGCTCGAAAACCGCGACCCGGCAGAGATCCTGCCCGACAAGATCCCCGCGCCGATCGACTTCTCGAGCCAGCGCGATTTCGTGCGTGGCGTGCTCGCGAAAGAGGTCGACCTGCGCGCGAAGGGCGCCGACTTCGTCGACAAGTCCGAGGAGCCGGCTTCCAGCCTTGAATACCGCAAACAGATGAACTCCGCGGGCTCGCCTTCGCAGACCGTGGCCGCGGGCTACGTGTGGACGCCGGGCACCGAGCTCACCCTCAAAGTCGTCAACCTCTAGGAACCGCCATGAAAAAGACAGAAGCCGGCATCGGCAGCAACCGCACCGGCATCCAGACTTCGCCGATCGACATCGAGAAGATGATCGCCGGCATGGACTCCAAGCTCGCCGAGCCGAGCCCCGCCGGCGACGAGTCGGCGATCGCCGAGCTGCGCGCCGCCTACATCTCGGAAGCCGACGCGGTGGGCAGCGTGCCGCCGCCGGCCACCGTGAAGGGCGCGATGAAGTCGGGCGCGAAAATGCTGAAGGGCGAGCGCCCGCAGCTGCTCATCGACAAGCTGGGCGAGCGCCTCGCCTTCGAGCGCAGCGGCACGCGGCTCTACGAGGCGCTGATCACGAAGTGCCAGGCGGCCGGCGCCGACGCCGTCCCGCTCGAGGAGCTGAAGCATTTCCACGACGAGGAGGCGCGGCACTTCCGGCTGGTCGCCGAGTGCCTGGAGTTCCTCGGCGCCGATCCGACGGCGCAGACGCCGTGCGCCGACGTCACCGGCGTCGAGACGATGGGCCTGATGCAGGTGGTGACCGATCCGCAGACCACCGTGGCGCAGTCCCTGCACGCGATCCTCGTCGCCGAGCTCGCCGACAACGCCGCGTGGGAAGAGCTCGTCACCCTCGCGCGCAAGTTCGAGCTGAACGACATGGCGAGACAGTTCACCGAAGCGCAAGGCCACGAGCAGGAGCATCTCGCGTCGGTGCAGAAATGGCATCGCGACCTCACGCTCGCGCAGGCGGAGCTCGGCGGGGGCTGATGCGCCTGCACCACCTCAACTGCATCTCGACCTGCCCGCTCGGCGGGCGGCTGATGGACGGCCGGACGGGCGCGCTCTTCAAGCGCGGCGAGCTCGCCTGCCACTGCCTGCTCGTCGAGACGCGCGCGGGCCTGGTGCTGGTCGACACGGGCATGGGCCTGCGCGACGTCGCCGATCCGCGCAGCCGCCTCAGCCGCTTTTTCCTCGCGCTGGTGAGCCCGGACTTCCGCGAGGAGATGACCGCGATCCGGCAGATCGAGCGCCTCGGCTACAAGGCGGCCGACGTGCGGCACATCGTCCTCACCCACCTCGACTTCGACCACGCCGGCGGGATGGACGATTTTCCGGACGCCACCGTGCACCTCATGGCGCGCGAGTGCGATTACGCCGAGGCGCAGAAGACCTGGCTCGACCGGCAGCGCTTCCGCCCGCAGCAATGGGGCACGCGCGCCCACTGGCTGCTCTACGAGCCGGAGCGCGGCGAGACGTGGTTCGGCTTCCAGCGCGCGCGCCCGCTCGCCGGCCTCGGCGACGAACTCGTCATGGTGCCGCTCCCCGGCCACACGCACGGCCACGCCGGGGTGGCGGTGCGACGGCGCGACGGCTGGCTGCTCGACGCGGGCGACGCCTACTTCTTCCGCGACGAGATGAGCCTCGAGCAGCCGCGCTGCACGCCGGGGCTGCGCTTCTACCAGTGGATGATGGAGAAGGACCGCGCCGCGCGCCTCGGCAACCAGCGGCGGTTGCGCGAGCTGCAGCGCGAGATGCGCCATCGGGTCAAGCTCTTCTGCTCGCACGACCTGCTCGAGTTCGAGCGCTTCGCGCTTCGCCTGACGAGCGAGCCGGCGCACCCGACCGGCCGGCGCGCCATCCCCGCCCTCTAGGCCCGCAGCGCGAGGCCCAGCCGCAGCAGCTGCTCCCAGGCGTCGCCGTTGCCGACGCCCTTTGCCGCGCGGTCGATCGCCGCTGCCTGGCCGATCGCCTGGTCGAGCGCCTCGGGCCGGTAGCGCCGCGCCGCGCCTTCCACCGCGCGCTGCAACGGCTTGTTGAAGAGCCGGTGCTGCATGAACAGCGCTTGCGCGTTCTCGCCGTTCGCGAGGCCGCGCAGGACGAAGAGCGTCGCCGAGAGGACGAAGAGGATCAGCGTCGGCTGCTCGCCTTCGCCGCGCAGGCCTTCGATGATGCGCGCGTAGCGCGCGGTGTCGTCCGCCGCGAGCGCCTCGGCCGCGCCGAAGGGGTCGTAGCGCGCGACGCTCGCCACCGCGGCCTGCACCAGCTCCAGGGTGAGCTCGCCCTGCGGCGCGAGCAGCGCCAGCTTCTGCACTTCCTGGTGCGCGGCCAGCAGGTTGCCTTCGACGCGCGCGGCGAGGAAGTCGAGCACTTCGGGCGGCGCCTTCTGTCCCTGGCGCGCGAGGCGCGCGCCGAGCCAGCGCGGCAGCTGCGCGCGCGTCACCGGCTCGATGCCGACCAGAAGGCCCGCGGCGTCGAGCGCGGTAAACCACTCCGCTTTCCACCACTGGGCGCCTTCGGGCCTGGGCATGGTGACGAGCAGCACCACGTCGGGACTCGGCTGCGCACAGTAGCCGACGAGCGCGGCCACGGCGGGCGCCGCCGGTTTGCCGGATGAAAAGCGCAGCTCGACCAGCTTCTTCTCGGCGAAGAGCGACATGCTCGCCGCGGCGTGGGTGAACTCGCTCCAGTCGAACGAGCGCCCGGGCTCGAGCACGGTGCGCTCGGCGAAGCCGTTCCTGCGCGCCGCGCCGCGCACCGCGTCGGCCGCCTCGAGCGCGAGGAGCGGCTCGTCGCCGTGGATCGCGACTACCGGCGGGAGCTTGCGCGCGAGTTGACCTTCGAGCTGCTCGGACTTGATCTGCATCTAGATCGGCTTCGGCTTGTGCGAGGCGGCGAGGCGCCGCACGATCTGCGACACCATGTCGTTCTGCATGTCGCGGAAGAGAAGCTGCTCCTCCTGCTCCTTGGCGAGGACGTCGGTATCGCTGTAGGTGATGTCGCGCGTGAGGGTGATCGTGCTCTGCGGCACGTATTCGCCGCCCTTGCCGTCGTGCACGCGGAAGCCGACGCGGTAGCGCAGCTGGTATTCGCGCACCGAGCCCGTGCCGGTGAGCGACAGGATCACCTTCTCTTTTTGCTCGTTGCTGAACGCCAGGATGGCGTCGGCGTCCTTTGCGTCGTCGGTGACGCGCGCCTTGGTGCCGGCGAGGATGTAGCGCTTGAGGTCGAGCGCGAGGCCCGAGCCCGCGCTCGGCACGTAGAGCACGTCGAAAGGCACGTCGGCCGTGCCGCGCAGGTGGAAGCCGCAGCCGGCGAGCAGGATTACAACCGCCGCGGCGAGCAGCTTCATCCGACCACGAGGTTGACGAGCCGGCCGGGCACCACCACCACCTTCTTCACGTTCTGCCCGGCGACGAACTTCTGCACGTTGGCGTTGGCCATCGCGAGCTTCTCGATCGCGACCTTGTCGGCCGCCTTCGGCACCACGATCGAGCCGCGCAGCTTGCCGTTCACCTGCACCACCAGCTCCACCTCGTCCTGCTCGAGCGCTTTCGGGTCGGGCTCGGGCCAGGGGGCGGTCATCACGTCCTCGCCGAATTTCAGCTCGCGCCACAGGTGGTGGCAGACGTGCGGGGTGATCGGCGCGAGAACTCTGAGCAGGATCGACAGGCCTTCGGCGTCGACGCCGGGTTCCTCTTCCGGCAGGCGCTCCAGCGCGTTCAGGATCTTCATGCACGCCGAGGCGACGGTGTTGAACTGCAGCTTCTGCATGTCGTAGTTCGCCTGCTTCAGCACCGAGTGGATCTCGAAGCGCGCGTCCTTGCCGGCCTTCCCGAGCGCCGGGCCCGGCGCATTCTTACGGTTCGAGAAACGCGCGGCGTAGGTCCACAGGCGCCGCAGGAACCGGTAGGAGCCCTCGACGCTTTCGTCGCTCCATTCGAGCGTGTTGGTCGGCGGCGAGGCAAACATGGTGTAGAAGCGCGCGGTGTCGGCGCCGTACTTGTCGATCAGCGCCTGCGGGTCGACGCCGTTGTTCTTCGACTTCGACATGGTGCCGATGCCGTCGTAGACGACCGGGACGCCGTCCTTCGCGCGGCGCGCCGAGATGATGGTCCCCTTCGCGTCTCTCTCGACCGCGACGTCGGCGGGATTCACCCACTCGCGGCGGCCGCCGGCGTCGGTGTAGTACGACTCGGCGAGCACCATGCCTTGCGTGAGCAGGTTGATGAAGGGCTCGTTCACGCCGCGCATGAGGCCCGTCTCTTCCTGCATCACGCGCTGGAAAAACCTCGAATAGAGCAGGTGCAGGATGGCGTGCTCGATGCCGCCGATGTACTGGTCGACGCCCATCCAGTAGTTCGCCCGCTCGTCCGCCATCGCCTTGTCCTGGCCGGGACAGGCGAAGCGCACGAAGTACCACGACGAGTCGACGAACGTGTCCATCGTGTCGGTCTCGCGCTTGGCGGGCTTGCCGCACGACGGGCACTTCGTATCGACGTAGGACGCGCGCTTGTTGAGCGGATTGCCGGTGCCATCGGGCACCACGTCTTCCGGCAGCAGCACCGGCAGCTGGTCGTCCGGCACCGGCACGTCGCCGCACGACGGGCAATGCACGATCGGGATCGGCGTCCCCCAGTAGCGCTGGCGCGAGATGCCCCAATCCCTGAGACGCCATTGGATTTGCTTCTCGCCGAGACCCTTCGCCTTGAGGTCGGCGGCGATCCTGTCCACCGCGGCCTGGTAGTCGAGCCCGTTGTACGGACCCGAATTGATGAGAGGCCCGTGCTCGGCGTACTCCGGTTTCCAGGGGGCCGGCACCGTGTCGCCGAGCGGATGGCGGATCACCGGCTTGATCGGCAGGCCGTACTTGAGGGCGAACTCCATGTCGCGCTCGTCGTGCGCGGGCACCGCCATCAGCGCGCCTTCGCCGTAGCCGGCCAGCACGTAGTTCGCGACCCAGACCGGAATCTTCTCGCCGGTGAGCGGGTGCGAGACCGAGATGCCGGTGGCCATGCCTTTCTTCTCGAGCTTGGCGAGCTCGGCTTCCATCACGGCGCCGCGCTTGCACTCCTCCACGAACGCCTTGAGCTGCGGATTCTTTCCCGCGGCGTATGCGGCGATCGGATGCTCGGCCGAGACGGCGCAGAACGTCGCGCCCATCAGCGTGTCGGCGCGGGTGGTGAAAACCCAGAGGATTTGTTTTTTGTTGTCTAAAGAATATTCAAAACCAACTCGTACGCCCTCGGATTTCCCGATCCAGTTCTTCTGCATCAGCTTTACCTGCTCCGGCCAGCCGGGCAGGTTGTCGAGCGCGGCGAGGAGCTCCTCGGCGTACTGTGTGATGCGCAGGAAGTACATCGGGATCTCGCGCTTCTCGACCAGCGCGCCGGTGCGCCAGCCGCGGCCTTCGATCACCTGCTCGTTGGCGAGCACCGTCTGGTCGACCGGATCCCAGTTGACGACGCCGGTTTTCTTATAGGCGATGCCCTTCTTGAAGAGGCGCGTGAAGAGCCACTGGTTCCACTTGTAGTAGTCGGGCTTGCAGGTGGCGAGCTCGCGCGACCAGTCGAGCGCGAAGCCGAGGCTCTTCAGCTGAGCCTTCATGTACGCGATGTTGTCGTACGTCCACTTCGCCGGCGGCACCTTGTTCGCCATCGCGGCGTTCTCGGCGGGCAGGCCGAATGCGTCCCAGCCCATCGGTTGCAGCACGCTCATGCCGCGCATGCGGTGGTACCGGGTGATGACGTCGCCGATGGTATAGTTCCTGACGTGCCCCATGTGCAGCTTCCCCGAGGGGTAGGGGAACATGGACAGGCAGTAGTACTTCGGCTTGGCGGGGTCTTCCTCGACGCGGAACGAGCGCCGGCTTTCCCAGAAGTCCTGGGCTTCGCGTTCCACTGCTCGAGGTTCGTAAGCGTCTTGCATCAGCGAGGCGTGATTTATTCCGCGGAAAGCCGGGGATTATAGCTTTCGGTCGCATCCAATCCGGCCGCCAGCCCGTATAAGCAGGCAACGGAGGAACGCTATGAAGACGCTTCTCGGCAGCCTGTTCGTCGCTCTCTCGCTTTTCTCGTCCGCGCAGGCCTTCGCGCAGGCCGCGGCGGTCATCGACGCGGTGCAGATGCCCGCATGGGTGGAGCGCGGCGGCAAGCGCTTGCCGCTCGTGCCCGGCATGGAGATGCGCGCCGGCGACCAGGTATTCACCGGCCAGGGCTCGAAGCTCCTCATCAAGCTCGCCGAAGGCAGCGTGGTGAAACTCGGCGAGAACGGCACGCTGCGCTTCGCGGAGATCAACCGCACGTCGGAGCTCTTCAAGGCCGCGCTCGGCGTGCTGCAGGGCGCGTTCCGCTTCACCACCCAGCTCGTCGGCCAGGGCAGGAAGCGCGAAGTCGACATCAAGGTGGCGCAGGTCACCGCCGGCATCCGCGGCACCGACCTCTGGGGCCGCGGCCGCAAGGACAACGAGGTGGTGTGCCTGATCGAAGGCTCGATCGAGGTCGGCGCCGAAGGCGAGGCGCCGGTAAAGCTCGACCAGCCGCTGCAGTTCTATCGCCGGGTCGACGCGAAGACGCAGCCGGTCGGCCTGATCGACACCAAGCAGCTCGGCGAGTGGGCAAAGGAAACGGAGATCGACGACGGCAAGGGCGTGGTGCGCGCCGGCGGCCGCTTCAGCCTGATGCTCGCCACCGCGGACGACCAGCAGGGCGCGCTCGCGCTCTATGACCAGATCCGCGACGCCGGCTACCCGGCCGAGATCCTGCCGCGCAAGGACGGCGACAAGATCTACTACATCCTGCGCATCCGCCAGCTGCCGACGCGCGCGGAAGCGCAGGCGCTCGGCAACCAGTTGAAAGGCCGCTTCGGCATCACGGATCCCAGGATCGCCGGGTAAAATGGCGAGGCATTGTCGCTTCGCCTTGAACACCTAAATCCCGAGCAGCTCGCCGCAGTCACCCTGCCTGACGAGCACGCGCTGATCCTCGCCGGCGCGGGCAGCGGCAAGACGCGCGTGCTCACCACGCGCATGGCGTGGCTGGTGAAGGGCGGCCGCGTGTCGCCGGCCGGCGTCCTCGCCGTCACCTTCACCAACAAGGCCGCGCGCGAGATGCTGACGCGCGTCTCGGCGATGATGTCGGTGAATCCGCGCGGCATGTGGATCGGCACCTTCCACGGCCTCGCCAACCGGATGCTGCGCACGCACCACCGCGACGCCGGCCTGCCGCAGACCTTCCAGATCCTCGACTCGCAGGACCAGCTCGCCGCGATCAAGCGCCTGTGCCGCGCGCTCAACGTCGACGAGGACCGCCTGCCGCCGCGCGAGCTGCAGTACTTCATCAACGACCAGAAGGAAGAGGGCGTGCGCGCGAAGGACGTCATCGTCGCGGAGGACCAGACGCGGCGCATGGTCGAGCTCTACGCCGCTTACGACGAGCAGTGCCAGCGGGAAGGCGTGGTGGACTTTCCCGAATTGCTTTTGCGTTCTTATGAATTACTGAAAAACAATGAAATCCTGCGGGAGCACTACGCGCATCGTTTCCGCCACATCCTGATCGACGAGTTCCAGGACACCAACCGCCTGCAGTACCGCTGGCTGAAATTGTTCAGGAGCCAGGACGCGAAGTACTTCGCCGTCGGCGACGACGACCAGTCGATCTACACCTTCCGCGGCGCCAACGTCGGCAACATGGCCGACTACGAGCGCGAGTTCCAGGTGAAGAAGGTGATCCGCCTGGAGCAGAACTACCGCTCGCACGGCAACATCCTCGACGCGGCGAATGCGCTCATCGCCAACAACCGCAATCGCCTGGGCAAGAACCTGTGGACGTCCGCCGGCGCGGGCGAGCCGGTGCGCGTCTTCGAGGGCGAGTCCGACAACGACGAGGCGCGCTGGCTGGTGGAGGAAGTGCAGGCACTGTCGCGCGATGGCGCGCGGCTGTCGCAGATCGCGGTGCTCTATCGCTCGAACGCGCAGTCGCGCGTGCTCGAGCATTCGCTCTTCTCCGCCGGCATTCCGTATCGGGTGTACGGGGGCCTGCGCTTCTTCGAGCGCGCCGAGATCAAGCACGCGCTCGCCTACCTGCGCCTCGTAGCGGGCGACGACGACAACTCGTTTTTGCGCGTCGCCAACTTCCCGCCGCGCGGCATCGGCGCGCGCTCGATCGAGCAGATCCAGGACCTCGCCAAGGCGAAGAACACCTCATTGTTCGCAGCCGTGGAGGGCAATTCGAAAGCCGCGGCTTTCGTGACCCTGATCAACGGCCTCAAGAAAGAAACCGCCGGCCTGCCGCTGCCCGAGATGGTGGAAGTGGTCGTCGCGAGAAGCGGCCTGAAGGAGCATTACAAGAACGAGCGCGAGGGCGCGGACCGCATCGAGAACCTGGACGAGCTGGTCACCGCGGCGACCGCGTTCGGCGAGGAAGAGCGCGAGACCGAGTCGGGCGAGGCATCCGACCCGCTCACCGCCTTCCTCACGCACGCCGCGCTCGAGGCGGGCGAGCACCAGGCGGGCGAGGGGCAGGAAGCGCTGCAGATGATGACCGTGCACTCGGCGAAAGGGCTCGAGTTCGACGTTGTCTTCCTCTCCGGCCTCGAGGAAGGCCTCTTCCCGCACGAGCAGAGCGCGAACGAGCGCGATGGGCTGGAGGAGGAGCGGCGGCTTGCCTATGTGGCGATCACCCGCGCGCGCAACCGCCTGTATCTCTCGCACGCGCAGACGCGCATGCTGCACGGCCAGACGCGCTACAACATCCCGTCGAGGTTCCTGAAGGAAATTCCCGAGGAGCTGATGAAGTGGCTCACGCCGCGCTTCTCCAAGCAGAAGGCCTTCACTCCCGATTTCTCAAGAAGTAATTTTGCTCCCATGAAAAAACAAAGCCGCGAGGTGGCGGGTTTCCGGATCGGTCAAAACGTGGTGCATCCCAAGTTCGGCCCGGGCGTGATCGTGGATATCGAGGGCCAGGGCAGCGACGTGCGGGTGCAGGTGAACTTCCGCGATGCCGGGCTGAAGCAGCTCGCGCTCGCGATGGCGAAGCTGCAGGCCGCCTAGGGCGCCGACAGCAGCGCTTTGTAATCCTCGAGCGCCGCCTCGACGACGCGCGCCGCGTGCCCGGCGCCGTAGATCTCCTGCACCGCGATTTGCTGCGGCGCGCCCGGCACCAGCTTGTAGGTGCTGAAGTAATGCTGCAGGCGCTCGACCAGGATCGACGGCAGCTCGCCGACGTCGGTGAGGCCGCCCCACACGAAGTCGCCTTCGAGCACCGCGATCAGCTTGTCGTCGGCCTCGCCGCGGTCGAGGAGCTGCAAGCCCCCGACCACGCGCGCCGGCACGATGATCTCGGCGCGCTGGATCGGCCGCTCGGAGAGCACGCAGATGTCGAGCGGATCGCCGTCACCGCGCTCGGCGCCCGGGCAGAGCGCCGCGATCTTCGGCCCGCAGTAGGTGCGCGGCACGAAGCCGTAGAGCGAGGGCGGTTGCGACGAGGTGCGCTGCGGGCGGTCGACCTTGAGGTAGCCGCTCGCCTTGTCGATCTCGTACTTGATCAGGTCGAAAGGCGTGATCTCGACGTAGGCGTTGACGCAGAGCGGCAGCTCGCGCCCCGCCTCCAGGCCGTGCCAGGGATGCGGGCGCCATTGCGCGAATTGCGGGCGCTTCATTGCAGCACGAGCCAGATGCCGAGCGCCGCAAGGAGGATCCAGAAGCCGACGATCACGGCGCCGGCCGTCCAGCTCGTGCGCCGCTCGACGATCTCGCCGGCGCGGCCGCGACAGTCGGCGAGCACAGACTGCGGGATAAAACGGATGGCGAGCGCGAGCGCGATCGGGATGAAGACCAGATCGTCGATGAGGCCGATCACCGGGATGAAATCGGGAATCACGTCGACCGGCGAGAGCGCATAGGCGACGCAGGCGACGACGATCAGCTTCGCGTACCACGGCGTGCGCGGGTCGCGCGCGGCGAGGCCGAGCGCGATCAGGTCGATCTTCACCTGCCGCACGCGCGCCTTGAGTGCCGTGACGTTCATCACGCGAGTATATGACGCGGTGCCGCCGCCGACCGATAATCGGACATGCTCGCCGAATGGCTCGCGAACGCCGCGTTTGGTGCGCCTTACTCGCACGTCGCGGCGGCGACCGTCCTGTGGTTTGCGCTCATCTATGCCGTCATCGCCGGCGGCGCGTACTTCTTCGCGCTCGACGTGCTGCCCGACGCGATCACCGGCGAGAGCGGCCGCACGCAGCGCCTGCGTCCCGGGCAGCTGCGCGAGGAGCTGCTGCTCTCGGGCCTCTCGATCCTCGTCTTCGCCGCGCAGGCCGTGGGCCTGGTGTGGATGCTGCGCCAGGGATGGGTGCAGATCGCCTGGGACCGGCCGCTGTGGCAGCTCGTCTGGGAGATGCCGGTCCTCTATGTGTGGAACGAGGTGCATTTCTTCCTCGTGCATCGCCTGCTGCACTGGCCGCCGCTCTACCGGAGCGTGCACATCTGGCATCACCGCTCGGTGGTGACGACGCCGTTCTCCGGCTACAGCTTCCACCCGGTCGAGTCGTTCCTGCTCGGCGCGGTGATGCCGCTCGCGCTGCTCGCCATCGCGTTCAGTCCCTGGGCGCTGCTCGGGCTCACCGTCATGAGCCTCGCGCTCAACGTGAGCGGCCACCTGCCGCACGAGCACGTCGTCCGAGGACATCTCTTCATCCTGGCGCGCGCGCATTCGCGCTACCACAACCTGCATCACCGCGAGTTCCGCGTGCACTACGCTTTCTCGCTGCCGCTCCTCGACCGCTGGATCCGCCTCTGATGCGCGCGCACCCGCACCATTTCGAGCAGGTCTACCTCACCTCGACCGGGGCGTTCTATCCCGGCGAGGCGGTGACCAACGACGAGATCGACGCCTACGTGGCGCCGCTGAACGGCGCATCGCAGCGCATCAAGCGCAGCATCCTCGCCGAGAACGGCATCGAGCGCCGCTACTACTCGACCGGCCCCGACGGCGCGACGCGCTTCGGCGCGGCGCAGATGGCGGCGGAGGCGATCCGCTCCTGCCTCGCGCGCGCCGAGCTCGGCATCGGCGACGTGGACCTCCTGTGCACCGGCACTTCCGGCGGCGACGCCACGCTGCCCGGCTTCGCCAACATGGTGCAGGGCGAGCTCGGCTCGCCGCCGATGACGACCTCGAGCCACAGCGGCGTCTGCGCCGCGGGACTGGCGGCCCTGTCGCACGCGGCGATGGCGCTCGATTCGCAGCGCGCCTCGCGCGCGCTCGTCGCCACGAGCGAAGCGCCCTCGCGCCTCTTCAAGCGCACGCGTTTCGGGAACGGCGCTCGCGAGATCGACTTCGACGCGCATTTCCTCCGCTGGATGCTGTCCGACGCCGCTGGCGCGTGGCTCCTCGAGCGCGCGCCGCGCGGGCCGGTCAGTTTGCGCCTGGTCGGCGCGCACCTGCGCTCGTTCAGCGGCGACTTCCCGGTGTGCATGCAGGTCGGCCTGAACGCCGACTCGCGCCGCTCCTACCTCGACTACGAGTCCTTCGCCGAGGCCGAGGCCGACGGCGCCTACGCGCTGCGCCAGAACATCCGCCTGCTGCCGAACCTCTTCGACGTCGGCATTCACGAGTACGCACGCCTCGCGCACGCGGGCTGGATCGACGCCGCGCGCGTCGACCACTTTCTCTGCCACTACTCCTCGCAGCGCTTCGCGCCCGTGGTGCAGGAGCTCCTCGACAAGGCGGGGCTGACGATTCCGCAGGAGCGCTGGTACAGCAACCTGAAGACGCGCGGCAACACCGGCGCCGCGTCGATCTTCGTCATGCTCGACGACTTCCTGCGCGAGAGGCAACCGCGGCCGGGTGAGCGGATTCTTTGCTTTGTGCCCGAGTCCGGGAGGTTCACCGTCGGCTATCTGTTGCTTGAAGTGGTATCCGCGGCAAAAGCGGCTCAACCTGAATCACTGCCACCGCATGATCCGGCCACTGCGACGAGCGAACCGATGCGACGCTTACTGCGCGATCTCGCCGAGGTCTGGCACGACTACCGCTCGCGCGCCTGGCGCTCTCCCATCATCCAGCGCGTCGTGAAGGGGACCCTCCGCCTCGAGGACCTCGTGCGCTGGATGGGCGACTGGATTCCGCAGGTGCGCGAGGGAGCGTTGTGGATGCGGAAGGCCGTGTCGCACCTCGACGACCGCTATGCGCGCGTGCGCGAGCTCGTCACGACGCACGCAGGCGATGAGCAGTTCGATTTCCGCATCCTCTTCGACGACTACCGGGCCGCGGGCGGGCCCGCGAAGAGCATCGAGGATCTCAAGCGCAATGCGGGCGGCGAGGCGCTGAATTCGTACCTGCATGCGCGCGCCGCCCAGCCGAACCCGGTCGGCCTGCTCGGCGCCATCTACATCATCGAGGGCACCGGCCAGCGCATCGTGCCGGCGCTGCTGCCGGAGATCCGCAAGCAGCTCAAGCTCCCGCCGCAGGCTGTGCGCTTCCTGCAGTACCACGGCGAGAACGACCAGCGGCATCTCGCGCGCTGGCTGGAATGCGTGACGCTCGCCATCGAGGCGGGCGGCGACAAGGTGGCTGAAGACATCGTCGCCACCGCGCGCAACACGGCGCAGCTCTACCTGCTGCAGCTCGAGGCGGTGGGATGAAGCACGTCGACTTCGAGCACCTGCAGCACGACCCGCGCGACCCGAACCCGTGGCTCGCGCTCTATCTCGACCACAGCACGCCGCTCGATCCGAAAGTGAAGGAAGCGTGGCTGCGCGACTCGAGCTCGTGGTGCCGGCAGTTCGTGCTGCCGGTCGCGCGCCCCGTGGCCCGGGGCACGATCATGCTCTTCCAGGCAGTGCGCATCCTGCTGCCGAACTCGTTCACGTCCTCGGTGCTGCTGCACCGGCTGCTCGCCTGGGCGCTCGCCACGTTCGTACGGCCCGAGGCGAACTGGCTGATCCTGCGCCACTTCCACATGGGCAGCGAGATCCTCGACTTCGTCGCGCGCAACTCCGGCGTGCAGGTGCCGCTCAACCCGCTGCGGCCGAAGAACCTGGGCGACCTGCGCGACCACCTCTTCGTGAAGCACGACATCAACCTGTTCAACTTCGTCATCAACCTGGGCCGGGAGTTGAAGGGCCGCGAGATCGAGCCGCGCGCGAAGCCCGACTTCGGCGGCATCAGCGAGGGCCGCTTCGGCATCGAGCCGCTGCCCGACCGCTGGCACAATTTCGTCGACCTGCAGACGGCGATCGAGCTCTTCACGCCGGTGTACCAGCTGTTCCTCTCCGACAACGACTTCTGGCGCGCGACCAACTCGCTGCAGCTCGACGAGACCATCGCCATCTACGTCGCGCGCATCCTGCAGCAGCCGCAGAACCTTGTGCTCCTCAACAACAAGCACCCGATGGTTCCCGAGTCGACGCTGCGCGCGGGCTACCGCCTCGTTCTTCACGGTCTCGCTTCCGAAATGCTCTACGAGCTCCTGGTGCGGGAGAAACGAAAGCTCAAGGCGGCGTGAGATAAATATGCCGTCCCTGTAAGATTGCCGTTCCCAGGGGAGCGGTAGCAGTGAAGCGGGTCGATTACCTCCAGAGAATTCTCAAGGCGCGCGTCTACGACGTCGCCGCCGAGTCGCCGCTCGAGCGCGCCCCGGCGCTCTCGAAGCGCATGCGCAACACGCTGCTCCTCAAGCGCGAAGACCTGCAGCCGGTGTTCTCTTTCAAGCTGCGCGGCGCTTACAACAAGATGGTCGGCCTGAGCCGTGCGCGGCTGAGAAAGGGCGTGATCACGGCGAGCGCCGGCAACCATGCGCAAGGCGTGGCGCTCGCCGCGCAACGCCTCGGGTGCCGCGCGGTGATCGTCATGCCGGTGACGACGCCTCGCATCAAGGTGAACGCGGTCGCGGCGCGCGGTGCCAGGGTCGTCCTGCACGGCGACTCCTACGCCGAGGCGTACAAGAAGGCGCTCGAGCTCAAGCGCAGCCGCGGCCTGACCTACATCCACGCGTACGACGATCCGGAGGTGATCGCCGGGCAGGGCACGATCGGCATGGAGATCCTGCAGCAGCATCCGGGCGCGATCGACGCGGTGTTCGTGCCGGTGGGCGGCGGCGGCCTCATCTCCGGCATCGCCGCGTACATCAAGAAGCTCAAGCCCTCGACGCGCATCGTCGGCGTCGAGCCGGTCGATGCCGCCGCGATGCACGACTCGCTGAAGAAAGGGAAGAGGATCCGCCTCGACCACGTCGGACTCTTCGCCGACGGCGTCGCGGTGAAGGAGGTGGGCAAGGAGACCTTCCGCCTCTGCCGCGAGCTGGTCGACGAGATGATCCTGGTCGACACCGACGAGATGTGCGCCGCGATCAAGGACGTGTTCGAGGACACGCGCGTGGTGCTCGAACCCGCGGGCGCGCTCGCGGTAGCAGGCGCCAAGGCCTGGGTTGAAAAGCATTCCTTGAAAAACAAAACCCTGGTCGCAATCGCGTCGGGCGCGAACACCAACTTCGACCGCCTGCGCTTCATCGCCGAGGAAGCCGAGCTCGGCGAGCACCGCGAGGCGGTGCTGGCGGTGACGATCCCGGAGAAGCCCGGCAGCTTCCGGAAGTTCTGCGCAACGCTCGGCGGCGCCGACATCACCGAGTTCAATTACCGCATCGCCGATTCGAGGGAAGCGCACATCTTCGTCGGCGTTGGAGTGCAAGGTCGCGCCGAGGCTTCCAAAGTCGTGCGTAATTTGAAAAGCAAAGGCCTGAAGACCGTCGACCTCTCCGACAACGAAATGGCGAAGTGGCACGTGCGCCACATGGTCGGCGGCCGCGCGCCAGCCAAGAACGAATTGCTCTACCGCTTCGAATTCCCGGAGCGCCCCGGCGCGCTATTGAAGTTCCTGAACGCGATGCGCAGCGACTGGAACATCAGCCTCTTCCACTACCGCAACCACGGCGCCGACTACGGCCGCGTGCTCGTCGGCATGCAGGTGCCTCGCGACGAGATGCGGCAGTTCAGAGCGTTCCTGCGGGAGCTTGGCTATCCGTACGCCGACGAGACGCGCAATCCGGCTTATCGTCTCTTCTTGGTCTAGTCGCGTTTGATTTCGTCGGCGTAGCACACCGGCGAGGCGAGTTTGCTCGGCGTGCCTTCTTGCGGCTCGCCGAGGAAGGCGAGGCCGTCGGGATCGCGGCGGTAGACACCCGCTTCCGTCACGACGTAATCCATCGGGATGTCCCAGGACTGCGGGAAGATCGTCTCCAGCCGCGCGAATTCGTAAGAAATACCGATCACCACCGGCCGCTTCGCCATCGCGGCGAGCGTGCGGTCGAAGAAGCCGCCGCCGTAGCCGAGGCGATAACCCTGCTTGTCCCAGCCGTTCATCGGCAATAAGACGCCGTTCGGCACGACTTCCGGCGAGTCTTTTGGAAAAGGAATGTCAAGCGGGCCGTTCTCGAGGTCGACGCCCGGATGCCACTCCCGAAAAATCAGCGGCTGCTTCGGCGCGACGACGACCGGCAGCGCGGTCAACGCACCCCGCTCGCGGAGCGTTCTGGCAAAATGACGGGCGTCGTACTCGCCTTTGATCGGCCAACAAAATGCGAGACGGCAGTTAACAAGTCCGGGAAAAGAAAGCTCGAGCGCACGGTCGATGCGCCGGCGCCAGTTGTCGAGCAGTTCGGGCGCTAACGCAGCGCGCTTTGCGATGAGGCGGCTGCGTTCGGCGCGGCGCCAGAGCTTCAGATCGGGAGGGGTTTGCGGCATGTCGGTGCGGTTCGTCAATTTTAGGCGTCTGCTGGTGGCAGCGGTGCTCGCTTGGGCGCCGATGCTCGCCGCGGCCGCTGCATCGAATCCCGACGAGGCCGTCCTCGGCGCCTACGAAGCCTACCGCTCCGGCGATCCGATCAAGCTCTCGCGCCACGCGAAGAAGCTCGAGGACGGCCATCTCCTCGCGCCGTGGCTCGACTACTGGCGCCTGTCGCTGCGTCTCGATGATGCGACCGTCGCCGAAGTAAGAGAGTTCCTCTCCCGCAATGCCGATGCCTACGTCGCCGAGCGCCTGCGCGGCGAGTGGCTGCTGGTGCTCGGACGCCGGCGCGACTGGCCTGAATTCGAGCGCGAGGCGGCCGCCTACGGCGACGACGATCTCGAAGTGCGCTGCTACGGCTGGCTGAAACGCATCGAGCAGGGCGACGAAGCCGCCTTCGCCGACGCCGCCGCGATGTGGGTCGAGCCGAAGGAGCTGCCCGAGGGCTGCCAGAAGCTCGCCGAGACGATGCTGAAGAGCGGACGTCTCTCGATCACCGACATCTGGCGCCGAGTGCGCGTGCTCTTCGAAGCCGGCCAGATCACTGCGGCGAAGACCGCGCTCGGCTACCTGCCGAAGAAGGAATCGCCCGACGAGCGCGCGCTCGCCGACGCCGCGCGCCGCCCGAAGCGCGTGCTCGAGCGGCTGCCGGCGAGCCTCGAGGCGCGACCGGTGCGCGAAGTGGTGATCCTCGCCGCCCTGCGCTACGCCCGAGAGGATTCGCTCGCCATGGCCGAGCTCCTGGAAGGCAAGCTCGGCGCGCGCCTGCCGGAGAAGGAGCGGGCCTATCTCTGGGGCCGCGTCGCGTTCGAAGGCGCGCGCGACCACAATCCCGACGCGCTCGCCTGGTACGCGCGCGCGGGCACGACGCCGCTCGACGACGACCAGCTGTCGTGGAAAGTACGCGCCGGGCTGCGCGCCGGCGACTGGAAGGCGGTGCGCGACGCGATCGAGCGCATGTCGATCGACGAGCGCCACATTCCCACCTGGACCTACTGGTACGGCCGCGCGCTCATCGCCCAGGGCGACGAGGTGGCGGGGCGCGCGTATTTCCTGCGCATCGCCGCGCAGCCCGAGTTCTACGGCCTGCTCGCCGCCGACGAGCTCGGCGGCAATTCCACTCTGCCGCGCGAGACGTATGTCCCGACCGAGGCCGAGATCGACGCGGCGCGCCGCGAAGCCGGCCTCGCGCGCGCCCTCGAGCTGATCCGCCTCGGCATCCGCACCGAGGGCGTGAAGGAATGGCAGTACGCCATCCGCTACTACGACGACCCGCGCCTGCTCGCCGCCGCCGAGCTCGCGCGCCGCAACGAGGTCTACGACCGCGCCATCGCCACCGCCGAGCGCACCGTGCGCCAGCACAACTTCGCCCTGCGCTACCCGGTGCCGTTCCGCGACGTCTTCGGCGAGTACGCCAAGAGCCACGGCCTGGATGAAGCCTGGGTGCTGGGCCTCGTGCGCCAGGAAAGCCGCTTCATCACCGACGCGCGCTCGAGCGCCGGCGCCGCGGGACTCATGCAGATCATGCCGCGCACCGCGAAATTCATGGCCTCGCGCATGGGCATGCGCAACTACAAGGCGAACCGCGTCACCGAGGTGCAGACCAACGTCACGCTCGGCACGCGCTACCTCAAGCTGGTCCTCGACCAGCTCGGCCACCCGGTGCTCGCCTCGGCGGCATACAATGCCGGTCCCGGGCGCGCGCGGCGCTGGCGCGACGCGACGAAGCCCCTCGAAGGCGCGGTCTACGCCGAGACCATCCCGTTCGGCGAGACCCGCCGCTACGTGAAGAAAGTGATGGCGAACTCGGTGATCTACGGCGCGCTGCTGGAAACCGAAGAGAAATCCCTGAAAGCGCGGCTCGGCACGATCCAGCCGCGCACGCCCGGCGCGCTGGACGAAGAGTAGTTGCAGTGAAGGTGGACAACGTCCTCGTCGTCGGCGGCTCGGGCTTCATCGGCCGTCATCTCGTCGCCGCGCTTGCCGCGCGCGGCGTACGCGTGACGGTGCCCTCGCGGCGCCGCGAGCGTGCCAAGCACCTGATCCTCCTGCCGACGGTCGACGTGGTGCAAGCCGACGTGATGCGCGAGGGCGTGCTCGAACGCCTCGCCGTGGGCAAGCAGGCGGTGATCAACCTGATCGGCATCCTGCACGGACGGCGCGGCCGTCCGGACGAGCGCGGCCCGAACGACTACGGCCCGGACTTCGCGCGCGCGCACGTTGAATTCCCGCAGGCGGTCGTGGCCGCCTGCCGCAAGGCGGGCGTGCGCCGGCTGCTCCACATGAGCGCGCTGGGCGCTTCACGCAGCGGTCCCTCCGAATACCAGCGCTCGAAAGGCGTCGGCGAAGAGGTGGTGCTCGCCGCGACCGATCTCGACGTCACCGTGTTCCGTCCCTCGATCGTGTTCGGCCCGGAGGACAGCTTCCTCAACCAGTTCGCCTGCCTTCTGCGCTACTTCCCGGGGCTCGCGCTGCCATGCCCGGACGCGCGCTTCCAGCCGGTTTACGTCGGCGACGTGGCGCGCGCCATGGTCGCCTCGATCGTCGAGGCAGAGTCCTACGGCAAGCGCTACGACCTGTGCGGCCCGCGCGCGTACACGCTGCGCGAGCTGGTCGAGTTCGTCTGCGCCGTGACCGGGCGCCGCCGCATGATCGTCGGCCTCTCGGAGCGGCTCTCGTGGCTGCAGGCGACGCTGCTCGAGTGGTCGCCCGGCCCCATGATGAGCCGCGACAACGTGCGCTCGATGAGCGAGCCGAACGTCTGCCCGGCGGGCTGCACGCTGCCCTTCGGTCTCGTGCCGCACGCGCTGGAAGCCATCGCTCCGGCCTACCTCGGCAACAACACTCCGCGCGAACGCTACCCGCAGCTTCGCTGGCGCGCGCGTCGTTAAGCCATGCATCCGCTGCTAGCCGGCCCGGTACGGGTGGTGAACGTCGGGCTCGCCGGGTTCGCGCGCGACCTTTCCTCGCAAGGAACCGCAGTCGCTCAGGTTGATTGGGCCCCGCCTGCCGGCGGGCGATCGGAACTCCTTGCGGCCCTGCGGACCCTTGCCGACAACGCTCAAATAGAAGGCGCCAACCGCGAAGCACTGCGGCGCATCCTCGCCGCCGAGCCGGTGCTGACGGGTGTGAAGCGCGCCGGCGAGCTGATTCCGCAGCTCGACGGCGAGCGCCTGATGCTGCACGCCGGCCCGCCGATCGAGTGGGCGCGCATGTGCGGCCCGCTGCGCGGCGCGGTGTGCGGCGCGATCGTGTTCGAAGGCTGGGCGAAAGACCTCGAGGCGGCCGAAGCGCTTGCGGCGAGCGGCGGCGTCCGCTTCGCGCCCAACCACGACTTCGGCGCGGTCGGGCCGATGACCGGCATCACGACGCGCAGCATGCCGCTGCTCGTGGTCGAGAATCGCGCCTTCGGCAACCGCACGCTGTGCGCGATTAACGAGGGACTGGGGAAAGTCATGCGCTTCGGCGGCAACGACGCCGAAGTGCTGGCGCGGCAGGCCTGGCTGCGCGACGAATTCGGCCCGCTCCTCGGCGCCGGCCTCGAGCGCAGCAAAGGCATCGCGCTGAGTCCGCTGATCGCGCGCGGCCTGGCGATGGGCGACGAGATGCACCAGCGGAACGTCGCCTGCTCCTCGCTTCTCCTGCGCGCGCTCTCGGCTCACCTCGCGGCGGCCGCCACCAATTCAGCGGTGCTCGCCAAGGGGTTCGAGTTCATGGCGGCGAACGACCAGTTCTTCCTCAACGTCGCGATGGCGATGGCGAAGAGCATGCTCGACCCCGCGCGCGGCATCGAGCACTCGACGGTCGTCACCGCGATGTGCCGCAACGGGACCGATTTCGGCGTGCGCGTGGCAGGACTCGGCGCGCGCTGGTTCACCGCGCCGGTCGAGATGCCGCAGGGCCTCTACTTCCCCGGCTTCACTGCGGCCGACGCGAATCCCGACATGGGTGACTCGGCGATCCTCGAGACGGTGGGCCTGGGCGCCTTCGCGATGGCCGCCGCGCCGGCGGTGGCTGGCTTCGTCGGCGCGGGCGGCTTTCGCGAGGCCGTAGGCTACAGCCGCGCGATGGCCGAGATCGCGCTCGCGCGCAATCCGAAATGGCAGATCCCGGCGCTCGAATTCGCCGGCGTCGCCACCGGCATCGACGTGCGCCGCGTGGTGGAGAGCGGCATCGCGCCGGCGATCAACACCGGCATCGCGCACCGCAAGGCGGGAGTCGGCCAGGTCGGCGCCGGTGTGGCGCGGGCGCCGCTCGCCTGCTTCCAGCAGGCATTGCTTGCCCTGAGCCATGGTTCATAACCGCGTCGAGCGCGGGCGCTACCTGGACTCGGTGGCGCTGATGCGCGTCTCGCGCGCGCTCGGCGCTCTGCCCGGCGTCGATGCGGCGGCGGCGATGATCGGCACGCCGTCCAACCGCCTGCTCCTCGCCGAGGCGGGCCTGCTCGCCGCAGCCGGCGAAGGCGCGACGCCGAACGATCTCATCATCGCGGTGCGGGGCACGGATGAGAGCGCGGCACTCGCCGCGCTGAAGGCGGCCGACGAGCTCCTGGTGCAGAAGGCCGACGCAGCGGCCGACGCCGCGCCGCGCGCGCGCTCGCTCGGTGCGGCGCTCGAGCTCCTGCCGCAGGCGAACCTCGCCATCATCTCCGTGCCCGGCGAATTCGCCGCGCACGAAGCGCGCAACGCGCTCGGCCGCGGCCTGAACGTGCTCATCTTCTCGGACAACGTGCCGATCGAGGAGGAAGTGGCGCTGAAGCGCGCCGCCGCGGGCAGGAAGCTCCTCCTCATGGGCCCCGACTGCGGCACGGCGATCATCGCCGGCACGCCGCTCGCGTTCGCCAACGTCGTGCCGCGCGGCGATGTCGGGCTCGTCTCCGCGTCGGGCACCGGCCTGCAGGAAGTGAGCGTGCTGATCGCGCGCCTCGGCGGCGGCGTGTCGCACGGCATCGGCGTCGGCGGCCGCGACCTCGATGCGCGCGTCGGCGGGCTCGGCACGATCGGCGCGATCGAGGCGCTCGAGGCCGACCCGGCGACGAAGACGATCGTGCTCATTTCCAAGCCGCCCGCGCCCGCGGTGGCGAAGAAGATCCTGGCGCGCATCGCGAAATCCCCGAAGAAGAGCGTCGTCTGCTTCCTCGGCTCGAATGAACCGCGACTCGCGCGCACGCTGACGGCTGCAGCCGAACAAGCCATGGGAAAGAAGCTCCCCGCGACGAAGCTCAAGCTGCCGAAGCGAACGAAGGGCGCGATCCGCGGCCTCTTCTGCGGCGGCACGTTGTGCGCCGAGGCCGACGTCGTGCTGCGGCAGAAGAAGGTGAAGGACTTCCAGCTCGTCGACCTCGGCGACTACCAGTACACCCGCGGCCGGCCGCACCCGATGATCGAGCCCGAGCTGCGCAACTCGCATGTGGCGCGCGCGCTCGCCGATCCGAAGGTTGGCGTCCTGCTAGTCGACGTCGTGCTCGGCTATGGCTCGCATCCGGATCCAGCCGGTGTTCTCGCGCGCGCCGTCGAAGGCGCGCGTACCCCGGTAGTCGCGTCGGTCACTGGCACCGAAGCTGATCCCCAAGTCCTGTCGCGGCAGATCGCAACGCTGCGCGCCGCCGGCGTTTTTGTGGCGTCATCTAACGCACGCGCTGCTGAGGCTGCCACGATGATATCTGCCCCCCAGAGACCCTGATTCGAAGGGCGACCAAGCATCCCCTCAGCTTCGCACCAGTGTTCTTAGGAAGACCCGGCCGTCGCGTTGGGGCTGAGGAAGAAAAGAGTTTTGCGGCACTGCGGCATTTGGCAAATTCGTCTAGCGCGGCGATTTGGCGTAGAGTCCGCGCCCCTACGCCGCGCTTGGGGAGACATAGGCATGGCGTAGTTCAGGCCGTACACCGGGAAGGGGAACCCGTGACGCCTCAGCAGTTCATCAGGAAATGGAAAGAGTCCACGCTGAAGGAATCCAGCGCGGCGAAGGAGCATTTTGTCGATCTATGCCATCTGCTCGGAGAGGAAACGCCCGCTGACGCAGATCCTCACGGAGCGTTTTATTGTTTTGAGCGAGGCGCGAAGAAGACTGGCGGAGGCAACGGGTGGGCAGACGTCTGGAAAAAGGGCTGCTTTGCCTGGGAATACAAAGGCAAGCGTCGCGATCTCCATCTGGCTTTCGCTCAACTGCAGCGCTACGCAATTGCCCTTGAGAATCCACCGCTTTTGGTTGTCTCCGACATGGAGACGATTGAGATTCACACGAACTTCACGAATACCGTTGAAGAAATACATCGAATCGAGCTAGCCGACCTATCGTCTCCGGATCAGATACAGAAGCTAAAGTGGCTCTTCTCACAACCTGAGCGTCTCAAGCCTGGGCAAACGAAGACGGCCCTCACTGAGAAGGCTGCAAAGCGCTTCGCGGACCTTGCGGAAGTACTTGAGAACCGGGGCGCTGAACCAAGAGCGGTCGCGCATTTCCTGGACCGCATGCTTTTCTGCTTCTTTGCACAACACGCTGATCTGCTCCCTTCTGGCGTTGTTGAAAGGGTCTTACGGTCCGGCCTCAAGCATCCAGAGCAGGCAAACCACATGTTGCGACTGCTCTTCGGCGCTATGCAAAAGGGCGGTCCATTCGGAGCCGATGTAATCGAGTGGTTCAATGGCGGTCTTTTCGATTCTGATGAAGTGATACCTCTCGAACGTGAAGACATCGGTCATCTGCTGTCTGTCGCTTCCATGGACTGGAGCGCAATAGAGCCTTCGATCTTCGGGACTCTATTTGAACGAGGGCTCGATCCAGAGAAGAGAGACCAAATCGGCGCGCACTACACGGATGCGGAATCAATAATGCGCATCGTTGAGCCCGTCGTTATCGAGCCTTTGAGAGCGGTTTGGGCGCAAACCAAAGAGGGGATCCAAGCTGCGCTCTTGAGTTCTGACACAGGACGCGATCAGGCGGCAAGGACCCGCGCGTACAACGCTGCGCAGAAGGAGTTTGACTCCTTCCTCTTTCGCCTGAAAGAGTTCTGTGTTCTTGATCCTGCCTGTGGATCTGGGAATTTTTTGTATCTAGCACTTCAAGCATTAAAGGATCTGGAGCACGAAACTACGTTAGACGCGGAGGCTATGGGTCTAAAACCTCCGCTCACCGGCACTCACGTAGGCGTTCAGTGCGTGCGCGGCATCGAGCGCAATCCCTATGCCGCCGAGCTTGCGCGTGTAACTGTGTGGATCGGCGAGATCCAGTGGATGCTTCGGCATGGAATGCCGCCGACCAAGAATCCAATACTGAAATCGCTTGAGCGGATTGAGTGCCGAGATGCCGTTCTCGACAAAGGAGCTTCGGCCGAATGGCCACGCGCCAACGTCATCGTCGGCAATCCGCCCTTCTTAGGTGATAAGAAGATGCGAGGGGCACTTGGAGCGCCATACGTCGCAGCGCTTCGGTCTTCCTACAAAGGCAGGGTACCGGGAGGCGCCGATTTCGTGACTTACTGGTTTGAGCAGGCGCGTAGCCAAATCGAAAAGAATGAGGCTGAGCTAGCGGGCTTGGTAGCCACTAATTCGATTCGCGGTGGAGCCAGTCGCAAGGTTCTTGATCGAATTGTGACGACCACCAACATATTTGAGGCATGGGCAGACCGAGAGTGGATCAATGACGGCGCTGCGGTTCGCGTCTCGATCGTGTGCTTCGGGAACCGTGAGCCTGGAAAGTTAGATGGCAAGCCAGTATCGGGAATAAATGCGGACCTTACTGTTGCAGGCCTCGACCTAACAAAAGCCCAGTCCTTAGTAGAGAACGACGCAGCATGTTTCTACGCGACCGTAAAGGCCGGACCCTTCGATGTGGACGGCCTGACCGCCCGCAGATGGCTCAAGGCGCCGAACCCGAACCGCAAGTCCAACAAGGACGTCGTCAAGCCGTGGGCAAACGCAATGGATGTTACTCGGCGCCCGGCTGACAAGTGGGTTGTTGATTTCGGGGTGGACATGTCCATGGCGCAAGCCGCTCTATATGAGGAGCCCTTCGAACACGTTCGGCGCCATGTCAAACCAGCGAGAGACAAGACTCGCCGCGACAAATATCGCAAGGTTTGGTGGCTCTTTGCTGAACCAATTCCTGGGATGCGCTCTGCGTTACGGCCCCTTAATCGCTACATCGCGACTCCAGCTGTCGCCAAGCATCGGCTGTTCGTGTGGATGCACAAGTCTGTCGTACCCGATCACGCGTTAGTCGTGGTCGCGCGAGAAGACGACGAGGCCTTTGGGATCTTACATTCACGCTTTCACCAGTTATGGGCTCTGAGGTTAGGAACATCCCTCGAAGATCGTCCGCGATATACGCCAACAACGACGTTTGAAACCTTCCCCTTCCCTAAAGGACTAGAGCCAAATCTTCGGCCGACCGAATACTCAAACGCACACGCTAGGGCCATTTCAAGCGCCGTCCGGAAACTCTGCGAACTGCGGGACGGGTGGCTGAACCCGCCAGAATGGGTCCAACGCGTAGCGACGGATGGGCCAGACTACCCTGAAGAGTGCATCCCGAATCCAGGCCGCCAAGCCGACTTAAGAATGCGCACTCTTACAAATCTATACAACCAACGTCCAACGTGGCTCGTCACGGCACACGAAGAGTTGGACTTAGCAGTGGCGCATGCATACGGCTGGGATGACTACTCGCCGGAGATGTCAGACGAGGAAATCCTTTCTCGTCTACTTCGCCTGAATCTCACTCGATCGCGCGACCTCTTCAGTGACGCAGCTGATAGGGCACGAAAGACGTTCAAGGTTGTAAAGCCGCAAAAGCACGCCATCATGCGCGGCGCCGGTAGAAGGAAGCGAGCTGCCTAGGGCTGTCGTACTTTGCGCCAGTTCCAAGGCGCCAATGCACCGAAGCGGATCTGCAAGTCCTGTCGCGGCAGATCGCGACGCTGCGCGCCGCAGGTATCCTCTGTAGCCCCATCGAATGCACGCCGCGGGAGGCTGCTGCTACGCTCGCGGGTAGTGTCGCGCGTTGACGCGTGACGAGCATCGGGAGCAGGATGCTGTTGGGGTCGATGTCCGGGAGGACATATGCGCAAGACCATAAAGGCATTGCTTGTCGGTGTTCTGCTTGTTGCGTGTACGCATGCCAACGCGCAGACAGATGACTCGACGCGAAAAATCGAGCAGATTCTTTACGGCGGTCTTAAGACCATCAAGTCTTTTGGTTTCATCCACGTAAACGTCGAGGGAACAGAGAGACAAGCTCAAAAGAATGAGATCGGGTTGTCCGGTGACGACATGACCGGATTTCTGCGTCTGCGCTTCAAAAATAACTTCGCTCAGATCCCATTCCGAGAGGATCTATCAGCACTAGGAAAACCCGAAGCAGAGCAAGTTGTCGTTGGCTACCTATGGTGCCAAGTGTGGACCGTCGGCGATTCCTACCCTGTTGCGTACCACGTGCAATGCAGGATGGGAAACATGAAAAACCTCCAGATCTTGTCGGACGCCAACCTTGGCTATGGCAACAAGGATGCGGCCATCCGAGCCGTCCACAATGCACTCGATCGCATAGTGACCAACTTCGCCAAGACTTTCTTTCGGGTTAGGGGAGAGATATAGCGTGAGCGTAGTGCTCTCGCTACCAGCACGCTGCTGGACGAACGTCCGCCTTTCTGCACTTGCGGCCCTGACACTGAGTCAGGTCCTCACAGTTGATGTGGTATCTGCTGCCGAATTCGTCGGGAAAGTTGTCGCGGTCCGCGACGGAGACAGCCTGACTGTGGACGTTCAAGGAAAGCGGCTCCGCGTTCGACTTGTGGATATCGATGCTCCTGAGCTTGACCAGGCTTTTGGAAAGCAATCCAGAGACTCATTGGCTCGCGTATGTGCGAACGTGAGTGCAGCATTTGAGGATAGAGGACGCGATCGATACGGCCGGACATTGGCTCGAGTTGTGTGCCAAGGCGTTGACGCGAGCTCCGAACAAGTCCGAGTCGGGATGGCTTGGGTATTTGTGCGGTTTGCACCAAATGATTCACCGCTATACGGCCTTCAAGCCGAAGCCAAACGAGAAAGACTCGGCTTATGGGCCGAACAGCAGCCCACCGCTCCTTGGGAATGGCGGCGCGTTAAGAAACGAGGAGAGATGCCACCCCGGGTGGCGCCCAACTAGACGACGCGGCTCGACTCTTCTGGCCGTTGAGCCTAGCTGGCCCGAAGTCGCCAGAGTTTGGAAACTCGGATGCGAAAATCAACGAGCTGTTCCGAAACCATATAGTGGTCTGCGATAAAAGGGACTGATCGTCCAGCTTCAAGCATTGAACGAAGGCCCTTGTAGGGCACGAGGGCGGCTGCTCCGCTTCCGTACGCCTCTGACTCCTTAGCCCTTTCGAAATCTCGCTGTGAATTTCCGTCTGCGAACACGCGAAGCCGTGTTGGCTTGTGGCCGAGCCAAAGATGGAAGAACTCTTCCATCAAGGTCGCTCTAATACGCCGGGGCGCGTGACAGTCATTAAAAACCACGAGCGTCAGGCCTTCGCACGGAATGCACATGCCCGACCAATTTTTTGCAGCGGCATTTCGGAAATGTTCCACCGCCTCCGGCGGACCCACCTCCCCATGCGGAAGAACGTGAACGTTCTCAAGCGTCTCAAACGCGGCCTCGTGGTCGAGCCGCTTATCAGCGGCTAGTCCGAGCTCATGTCTAAGATCTAACCCATTGTGTTCTTCTTCCCACCACTTCGGGTTAGGAGGAAGAAGACCTTGACCTTTGCGAGCTCTTCTCAGCGCGAAGTTTTTTGGCACGCTCGTATCCCGCCTTCACCATGGCTACGAGCGCGTCTACATCAGGCGCAGCAAGTCCAGGCAAAGCCCTTAGGTGAACCTCAACCTCTGCAATTGTGGATGGCGCTGGCTTCTGAGGTACCGCAAGGTCATTCAACGATTTTTGTAGCCAGTGGGCCGCTTTGTTAATCACTAGCAGGTCAGGGATATTTTCGTTCGACCGTCCTTGAAGAAGCCTGCCGAGAGTAGATGCGCCCAAGCCCATCTCCTTTGCTGCGGCGCGTGCTGAGAGTCCCTCCGACTCCATCTTGTTCTTTAGGTACGTAGCAAGCCGATCCAGGTCGACGGTGTGCATGGATGTGGGTTCTCCTCTTGTGTGGATCCGGAAGCAAGACGACAAAAGCTAATGACCTCAAGGCTCTTGACATGACGCCTGCGGTGCTCCATACTTGGTGCACTGCTCCATGTGGAGCGCATCCCCACGGCCATTGTTCCATAAATGGGGCTGCTGCTTCAAGTACGGTGCAAACAAACGGCGCTAGATCAAGAGATTTAAGGGGTTTTTGATGGGGAATGACAACAAGACGTGCAACACAGGGCTCGACGATCGGTGCCGCGATCTGAATGGAGAGATTCGGCAGAAGCGAGGCGACACGCTGGTTAGGACCCTTAGGGAGACCTACGGTTCGGACTTTGCGCGCGGCGTTCGCGGCGACACGCGTCTCGACACGCTCAGGGGGAGGGCAAACGGGGTTTCTTTGTCTCAAATCCTGAAAACCTATCGAAAGGGAGGTTGACGTGGCTGACGCACTTGTAACCTGCATTGAAAAGCCCCATCCGCAAAGTCCGCACGAGCACATCACGCACTTGGGCAATCCGCGTGCCGGGTGGAAATGGACGACCGAACGGGTCATCCAGAGTATCGACGCGCGCGAGAACACCTTCTATGTCGTCGACCCGTACACCGGGAAACGATCCGATGTCGGTGTCGTTCGCCCGAGCGGGGGCCGTCCGTACGTGAGGACGTATGCGGACGGGAACTGGAACAACAACCTGCTCTCTCTCGATCAGTGCTCGATTTAGGAGCTGGAGAATGGTCATTGAATCAGTCGTGGTTCTTACTCGGCCTAAGAAGAACGGTTTCGGCACACACTGGGGTGTCGAGTTTCCGGGAGGCGTAGTCGTCGACTATGTCCTGGGTATCGGACTCCGAGTAACGAACCGCCGAGATTTTGCGGACGGATTGCCTGTGACGGTACTCCGTCGGGTGCCTTGGCATCTGACGGGCGCAGTACGCGCGCGTCTGAATGACGTGATCCGGAACCCAAAAAAGTACGACCTTCTTCAATGGAACTGTGAAACGTTCGCCGAATGGCTCACACGAGGAGAAGCCCACAGCAATCAGGTAACAGCAGCGCTCCTACTTGTGGGCCTGTTCGCCGTCGTCGCGGTCGCTTGGAGGTAGCTCATGCCACGTTTCAAGGTAGCGCACGTAAGAGAGCAGGGGGTCGACCTGATCATTGTCCCGCTCGACGGAAGTTTTGGTCATAGAGTCGAAACGGAGCAGAACGCGGTCGTGGCCGACCTACAGGCGCGCGCGGGAAGCGCTGGGTTGGCTGGAACCGTAGTACCGGTATGGGACTCGGGTGGCGGGAGAATGAGCTTTCTCGCGCCGCCGAACTGGCATCCTTTCTTCAAGAACCTGAGCCTTCGAACAGTGGCGGCAAACCTCAACAAAGAGATCTACTGGTAAGGCTACCGCTGGTGCAGAAGGCCTTTCACGAAGCGGCGCGAGAGCGCTAGCGTAGACTCATGAAAATGTCGACGTTCACCATTCAGCACGAGCAGGAAGAAGACGGTCGCTGGATCGCCGAAGTCCCGGAGCTTCCCGGCGTTCTCGCGTATGGCGTCGATCAGAACGAAGCCATATCGAACGCTGAAGCCTTGGCGTCACGGGTCTTTGCCGACCGCCTAGCGCACGAGACCGTGAACCACACGCGACACGAGTAGGCCGAGCGCAGGGTCGATTCCCGCCAGTTTTCCCGAGTAGAATTTCCTCGCGTCCGTGTGAAGGCGGCCAGATCGTTGGCCTGCAAGCGAAGGGCTGCGCAGGGTTCTGCCGAGGTACCGCCGGACGCCCGCAAGAACACAACGCCCGACCGCTCGCAGGTGATCGAGAAAGCCTGCGAGCCGGTATCCCGGGGGCTCGCCGTAGAAGCGACGCCCGGGGACTCGGGCACCAATAGCGCCTCAGGCTCTCCCGCTAGGGAGTCGTTGGTGGACCTGCCGCCTGACCAGCCCCTGCACCACCGGGAAAATCGGCCCACGCCTGCGGCGCTACCGAACCTACGAAGCCGCGCGCGAGCGCTGACGCAGCACCGCGACCGCGCCTGCGAGCGCGTCCCAGCCGGAGCAATGGCCGACCGAGTCGAGCGCGTCGAGGTCGAGGTCGCCTTCCAGGATGCGATGCAGCGCCTCGTGCGCGTGGCCCTTGGCGGCGGCGGTGAGGTGCGCGGCGCTGATCGCGCTGGTGCGCGAAGCGAGGCGCGGCTCTAGCCAGCGCCAGAGCGCGGCCGCCTGCGATTCGAGGCGCACGGCGTGCAGCGCGACCAGGATGCCGCCGAAATAGTCGTCGCCCGAAGGCGTGAGTCCGGGCCCGAGGCCGATCAGCTGCTCGGCGCGCGCGTCGAGCGCGTTGCCGGCGAGCCATTCGTCGAGCGCATCGAGCGCGGGCTGTGCGTGGGCGCTGAGCGCGTTGCTGTGGCCCGTGACGAGGCAGCCCAGACCTTCGGCGGGTTCTCGGCCGCGCGCGGCGTCGCGCAGCAGCGTCAGGTCGACGAAGCCGGCGACCGGGCGGATCGGCTCCCAGGTGCTGTCGGCGGAGAGGCTGATCCACGCGCCCATCGCCGGCGCGGCAAAGTTGTCGACGATCGCGTTCAGCGGACCGCGGCCGATCGAGGCGTCTCCAACGCAGGCATACGCGTTATCGGCGAAGCGTGCGTAGAAGGATCGCTTGAACACCGCGCACACCTCCCCCTCGCCCCGCGGAGCGAAGTGGCCTGCGACCCTGGCAGATAGCGCGTGCACGGTTTCAGTTTATCCTGCGGCGTCTTGAAAAATTCCTCCAATTGGATCGGCAAGCCGCTTCCGCGCAAGGAAGACGAGCGGCTATTGACAGGGCGCGGTTCTTACTCGGCGGATCTCGCGCTGCCGGGCGAAGTCCACGCCGCGATCGTGCGCTCGCCGCACGCGCATGCGCGCATCCGCGCGATCGACGCGGCCGCGGCGTCGTCGATGCCGGGCGTGATCGCGATCCTGACCGGCCGCGACGCGGCCGCCGACGGCCTGAAGCCGATTCCCTTCAAGCCGATCTCGCCCAACCCGCACGAAGTGCCGCTGAAGAGCGATTTCCTGCCGCCGTATCCGGTGTTGCCGTCCGAGCGCACGCGCTTCGTCGGCGAGGCGGTGGCAATCGTCGTTGCTCAAACGAGGAACCAGGCGAAGGACGCCGCCGACGCGATCGAGGTGGACTACGAGTCGCTCGAAGCCGTCACCGGAACGCTCGCGGCAGTCCAGGCGCCGCGTATCTGGAGCGAATCGCCGAATCTCTGCGTGGATATCGACGCCGGCGACCGTGCTGCAGTCGACGCGGCGTTCGCTCGCGCCGCGCACGTAGTGCGCCTGGAGACGCAGGTAAACCGGGTGACGGGTGTTCCGCTCGAGCCACGCGTCGCGCTCGCAACGTACGAGGACGGTCGCTACACGCTGCATGCGACTTCGGGCTGGGTGCAGAAGCACCGTGCCGACCTGGCCGCGGTGCTCGGCGTGCCGGAGAGCGCAGTACGGCTGGTGACGCGCGAGCTCGGCGGCAACTACGGCACGCGCAACAACTTCTATCCCGAGTACGCGCTCGTCGCCTGGGCGGCGAAGCGCGTCGGCCGCCCGGTGAAATGCGCGCTCGACCGCCACGAGTGTTTCCTCTCAGACGACCACTCGCGCGACCTCGCGGTGCAGGCCGAGCTTGCGCTCGACCGCGACGGCAACTTCCTCGCCTTCCGCGGCGTGAACACGAGCAACATCGGCGCGCACGCCATCTCGCTCGTGCCGCTCTCCAAGGGCATCGGCATCTCCACCAGCGTCTATCGCATCCCGGCCGTGGCGGTCCGCGGCCGCGCGGTGACGACCAACACGTCGCCGACTTCGGCGTATCGCGCGGCGGGCCGCCCGGAGGTGATCTTCGTCATCGAGCGACTCATCGACCTCGCCGCGCGGCGCCATGGCTTCGATCGGCTTGCGATTCGGAAGCGCAATCTCATTCCGGTGTCGGCTATGCCGTACCGCAATCCCTTCGGCCTGGTCTACGACAGCGGCGACTATCTCGCCGCGCAGGAGCGCTGCGCCGCCGCCGCCGACTGGGCGGGCTTTGAGAAACGCCGCGACGAGGCGAAGAAACGCGGGCGCTATCGCGGCATCGGCATCTCGAACTACATCGAGCTGAATACCGGCGCGCCGCGCGAGCAGGCCGAGATCACGGTCCGTCCCGAAGGCCGCATCGACCTCGTCCTCGGCACGCTCTCTTCAGGACAGGGCCACGAGACGAGCTTCGCCCAGCTCGTCGCCGACTGGTTCTCGGTCAATCCGTCGCAGGTGCGTTTCCTCGCCGGCGACAGCGACGTGGCGAAGGTCGGCGGCGGCACGCACTCCGGCCGCTCGATGCGCATGGGCGCGCCGGTGATCCGCCGCGCCGTCGACCTCGCGCTCGAGCAGGGAAAGAAGCTCGCCGCCGACAAGCTGGAAGCTGCGGTGGCCGATCTCGAGTTCGTGGCGGGCCGCTTTGCCGTGAAAGGCACCGATCGCTCGGTGGGCCTTTTCGAGGTCGGCGTTCTGCAGGGAATCTACGACGAAAGCACTCCGCTGCCTTCGTTCGCCTACGGCTGCGCAGTGTGCGAGGTCGAGGTCGACGCGGAGACGGGCGTGGTGCAGGTCGTCGCGCACACCAACGTCGACGATTGCGGCCGCGCCATCAACCCGCTCATCCTCCACGGCCAGGCGCAGGGCGGCATGGCGGCGGGCATCAGCCAGGCGCTCCTCGAGCGCTGCGTCTACGAGCACGAGAGCGGCCAGATGCAGTCGGCGACGCTCATGGACTACGCGCTGATCCGCGCCGACCAGCTGCCGATGTTCACCACCGAGATCAGCGAAGTCCCGTCGACTACGCATCCTCTCGGCCTGCGCGGCGGCGGCGAAGGCGGCACGACGCCGGCGCTCGGCGCAGTGATCAACGCGATCGTGGATGCGCTCGCGCCGCTGGGCGTGGAACACGTGGAAATGCCGGCGACGCCGGAACGCGTCTGGCGCGCGATCGCTCAGGCGCGGCGGTAGACGGCGAACGCGGCGTCGAAGCCGGCGTTCTTCTTCAACTTGAAGCCCTGCGCCGCTAGCACCGTCTCGAGCGCGCGCAGCGTGGCAAGCACGGCATCCTCGCGGGCGTTGTAGCCCATGGTGCCGATGCGCCAGATCTTGCCGTGCAGCGGGCCGAAGGAGGTGCCGATCTCGATGTTGTGCTCGAGGAGGAGGGCGCCGCGCGCCGCGTCGCCGTTCACGCCCTTCGGGATGTAGACGCCGGTGACGTTCGGCATCTTGTGGTCCTGGTCGCCGAAGAGCTCGAGGCCCATCGCCTTCAGTCCCGCGGTTAGCGCACGGGAAGCGAGTTGGTGGCGGGTAAAGACAGCGGGGAGTCCTTCCTGCAGCACGACGCGCGCGCACTCGCGCGCTGCGTAGAGCATGGTGGTGGCCTCGGTGTGGTGGTTGAGGGCCTTGTCTGACCAGTAGTCCATGATCATCGCCAGGTCGAAGTAGTTCGAGGCGATGACCGGGCCGGGACCGTCTTTCTGGCCCGGCGTCTTCAGACCTTCTTCGGTATGTTTTCTTCTGAAAATCTTTTGTTCTGCGCGGTCGTTCAACGTCAGGGGCGCGCTGCCCGGCGGTCCGCCCATGCATTTCTGCAGGCCTGCGCTCACCACGTCGAGGTGCCAGGCGTCGGTCTGGATGTCCATGCCGCCGAGCGTCGCGGTGGCGTCGACGTAGAGGAGGGCGTCGTGCTCGCGGCAGAGCTTGCCGAGCGTCGCGAGCGGCTGCGCCATGGTGGTGGACGTGTCGCCGTGGGAGACGGCCACCAGCTTCGGCTTCTCTTTCTTGATTGCTTTCTTCAGCGCGTCATCGGTGAAGACCTTGCCCCATTCGACTTCGATGACGCGCACATCGGCGCCGCAGCGCCGCGCGATTTCGACTTTCAGGTGGCCGAAGCGGCCGAACACCGGCACGAGCACGCGGTCGCCGGGCTCGATGAGCGAGACGAGCGCCGCCTCGATCGCCGAGCGCGCGGTGCCGTCGACGAGCAGCGTCCAGCGGTTCTCGGTCTGGAACAGGCCGCGGTAGAGTGACATGGTCTGGCGCATGTACTCGCGAAACTTCGGGTCGAACTGGCCAAGGAGCGGCTGCGCCATCGCCGCGAGCACGCGCGGGTGCGCGTTGATCGGCCCCGGGCCCATCAAGAGGCGCTTGGGCGGATCGAGGTCCTCGAAGAGCTCAGCTTTCCAGCACATTGGGATCCTAAGCTTAGAATTCCACGTGGACAAGTTGTCGCG